>Ga0115566_10001733_pt1 | contig 18476 bp, 26 predicted proteins | sample COGITO_mtgs_1204_3_FD_87173 | JGI IMG/M metagenome (GOLD analysis project Ga0115566, IMG submission 87173) | Pelagic marine microbial communities from North Sea - COGITO_mtgs_120405 | ecosystem: Environmental > Aquatic > Marine > Epipelagic | place: Germany:Helgoland, sampling site Kabeltonne...
GTGTTAACAGAACATTTCGAATAACTGTTGATAGAACTTATAACTCGCCATATAATGGTTTGTACATCAAAGCAATGCCAGACAACAACGATCGTTCGTTGGTAAGCAACTTACTTCAAGACACTGATATATTTGAGCCATCAAGATTGTATAGAAGAGATGATCCATATTTTGGGATTGCAAAAAATGTAATTTACAATCATGCATTCAGTCTTGATACTGCAACACTTGAAGAGTATGTAAATGAACTTGATCAAAACCATTTTCGAAAAAAACTTATACTTGGTGAAATTAAAACAGCACAAGCACTAAATGCAGATGGAACAGTAGCATATGAAGTGGTGTATAGCGATATAGTTGACACAGGCGTAAACAAAAAAGGAGAATCGCCTCCACAGAGTTTAACATTGCCTTATCCAATAACTGTATACAACGAACAAGCAACTAAGTCACGTGACTTATTTGATCAATATTACAGCAATGGCAACTTAAATGATAGTAATGTAACTGCACTCGATCAGATGAGTGTTGCATATCTAGAAGAAGCAAAAGATTTAAATTTATTAGCAAATGTTGCAAGTCAAATGGCCAGAGATTGGATAGTTGCCGAACGTCCTGGTGATCCAGCACCAGTTTGGACTGGTAATCAATATATTCCAAATCCTAATGTAAATGAAGTTTTCAATTGGTCACCAAGTAACCAATGTGACGAAAACAAAGAAGAACCTTTGCGTTATGATAAATTTAAGACTGCATTAGAAGCATTAACTCCTGATGATATTATATGGTGCGAATATACTGTTGAAGTAGATGATAAAACAGATCCAGATGGCAAAAAGAAAAAAACTGTGCGTAGCATTGCACCTTTTGGATGGTTAATCGAGCATGGTGATACTGCATACATAGTGATCCGAGGTACTCAAACTGAATATGATGCTAAATTGGACGTCATGACTGGTAAGGTAATTAATCCAGTTGGTGGTTTTGGCAAAGGCAAAACACATAACGGATTTACCATAGCTTATAAAGGTCTTGGACCAGCAGGCGAAACACGAACTAGTGATGTACCTGGTATCAGTCTTGGTGACGCATTAGCAAACACAACAAAAACAAAAATAAAAATTGGTGGACACAGTCTTGGCAGTGCAGTTGCAACAATTATTACTACATATGCTCAAAGTCTAAACAAATTTGACGTTATCGAAGGGTATGTAAGTGCTAGTCCAACTGTAGGAAACAAAATTTATGCAGAATGGTTTGATAATTTAACAGATAATGATGGTAACCTGCTAGGAGAAAACTTTTATCGACTAACAAACAAAAGCGACATTATACCAATGATTCCTGGATCATGGTTAGGTTTTATTGCAGTTGCTCAAGAAGTTTTGTTTGATGCACCTTATACAGATCCAGACAAAGTCCCAAAGAATCATCAAATTTGTTGTTGTTATGCATATGCACTTCGGCATCCAACTGCGGTGTTTAACCAAAAAAACCAAGATGGAACTTGTACATTTCCTAAAGGAGAACCACCTAACTATTTCCAAATTTCTCAACATTTCGACAATCTCAGACTATATTATGGTAGTTTTGTAGATGTTGATACCGCAGTAACTTCGCGGACTGTTACCACAGTATATCCAAACAGTTTAGTTAACATGCGAGATAGAGTAGTTGATACTGTTGGACAAACCAATACAATATTGCCATTATGGATGACATCAAAACAGACAGATGGTAGGGTCTTAGGTTTTACCAAAGCATGGGTAATTTGTTATACCAACCCAGGAGAAAGTGATAGAATAAGCTACAATGTTCGCACACAATTTGGAGAAATACTAAACAGAGTTGACTTTATATCAGATAGATATATTCTTGACAATCAGCTTACTGCCAACTGGGTCCCAAATGAAGATTCAACCGATGGCGGAAATTGGAATCCATCGCCTCCATTTTCAACAACTTTTAATGCAAATCAAAGTGTTAATCCAACCTCAAGCGGCAATGAAACTACATTTGATGGCAATAGTTTAAGATTTACATCACCAGTAGATGTTTACGGCAAGACAGACAAGTATGATAAATACCTCGTATTCCCGAAGACAAATATTTTAGGATAGAAAGAGTAAAACATGGCAAGTAGTATTAATCCAAACAACATTGACACAACCTATCCGGTTGCTGGTCAGGACAATGATAGTCAAGGATTTCGTGATAACTTCACAAATATCAAATCAAACTTTGAATTTGCAGAGACTGAGATTGATGACTTGCAGGCAAAAGGCATTTTCAAAAGTGCATTAACAGGCACAACACTGGACAATGACATGGCCGGTGCCGTCATTAAAAATACAAAAACACAAGCATACAGAGCAACAAGAGTAGCACTTGGTGCACTAACTGGATCAGCTGCAATTGATTATAGTGCAGGAAACTGGTATTCAGTTACTACATCTGGTTCAATTACACTAGCATTTTCTAACATTCCAAGTGCCGGTAACCAAGCATATATTACTGTGACAGTTACAGTAGCAAACGTTGCACATACCATGACACTTCCGAGTGCAGTTGGTAATGGAGCCAGTGCAAAAAGCATAGTAGGCATACAAGGCATTAGTTCAAACGTTATTACATTTGCAGAAACAGGCACATACGAATTTCAATTCCACACAGACGACGGCGGAACAAGCATATTTTTAAGCGAACTTACTCGTCCTAGAGACACATTAACCAACCCAATTAAACTAACAGGTTCTGAAGACTTAGCAGATGCTGGGGCAGCTAGTTTAACAAAAACTGCTAGTTACTTTACAACTGCTGCCGCTGAAACTAGCACATTAGCCGCAGGTGTCGAAGGACAAGTTAAAGTACTCGCAATGTACGGAGATGGTGGCGACATGGTTACAACTGTAACCAATGCAGGATGGAAATCATCAGGTACTGGAACTATAACTTTTGCTAATATCGGCGAAGCATGCACACTTATGTACATTAACAGCAAATGGTTTGTAATAGGCAACAACGGCGGTGTATTTGCATAAAGAGCAAAATAATAATTGACATACCAACTCCTTTGCTGTATAATTATTGAGTAAAGGAGTTTTTTTATGAAAATAGATCTAAACAAGTACAAAGAATTTGTAGACGCAGTAACCAGTGACGAAAGCAAAAGCAATGATGCTTTTACACACAATTGGGCATCTTTAAACAATCAACGGTTAGCAAATATGCCAAGACTGCTTACTGCAAGTTGTGGAATGGGTGCAGAAGCAGGCGAATTTACAGAAATAGTAAAGAAAATAATATTCCAAGGCAAGCCGTTGGATGATGAAAACATTTATCACATGAAAAGAGAGCTTGGTGATATCATGTGGTATTGGATGCAAGGATGTATGGCATTGGATGTTGATCCAAATATTGTAATTCAAATGAACATAGACAAACTCAAAGCACGTTATCCAGGTGGTGATTTTGATGCACACTACAGTGAAAACAGAAAAGACGGCGATATCTAATGGAACATCCATTGATAAATGACATTGGTGAGCTTGATGAACAACAGTTAATGGATAAAATTACTGAGTTAAACAGCAAGTTAACCATTGCAATGAGGATGGGCAATTCTAGTTTAATCAACCAAGTGAGGATGGCATTAGAAACTTACAGAACAAAACTAAGTGAAAAACATGCCGCTGAACGCAACAAAGACAATAAGTTTGAGGATAAAATAGATATATCATGAGTTATGTAAGAATAGGTTGGAGTCCAACATTTACTGCTGGCATATATTTTGAGACTGGTGTTATTATGAATACATACAATCTTGATTTACAGATGATGACAAAGTCAATGAATACTATTGATCAAAATATTGCACTCGAAAGATGCAAATATATTATCTACGAGCAGTTCAGTGATGCTATAATCTTTGGCAAAGAACATCAAAAACTCACTAAGAAATACGAAGATGTAGGTTTTAGAACAATTGTTTTGCCTGATGAACCGGCTGATCAATTGACAGGATTAGCATTATATTGTAAACTGCAAGCAATAACTGAAGACGTGATGGATATACTTGATATTAGTATTCGTAGTACAATGGGCGGAGGTGTAAGTTATTTACACCATGATGAAGAAACTGTGGGGCCATACGAAAAAACAGGTTGGTGGAAAGATACAGGACCTAGTATAAGCACTGCACCAAGATCACGAAAAAAAATAGTCACACTTAACAATCCTACATGGAAAAGTTTAGATTTAGATTGGGACAATGGCGAGACAGAAGAAACTGTAATTGAAATAAAACTTGAAAAGAAACAAGATAAAGCCAAATCCTTAGGTGAGAACGTAGTAGAATTTAAACCCAATGATAAAAAATAAGTTTGGAGAAATAGTATACAATATTGAAGATGTAGTTGATTTAATGATGAAGGGTCAATCAACTACAGGCATCACTGTGGATAGCACAGTACAATTACAGAATACACATTCAGAAACAGACATATCGATGAGTGTTGATGAATACGACATGATGAATCAACACAACTGGCTAATGCCAGAAGAATACAAGCAAATGGATATTGCACAACACGTGATTGATCTTTGCAAAACAACTCCTGAAATACAACGTGCAGGCGAAGAACTGTTGATGTTCCAAGAACGCAATCTATTCAACTTGCTGAAATACTTAAAGTATCTAGTTGATACCATGCGAGCAAACAACATTATATGGGGTGTTGGTAGAGGATCTAGTGTTGCAAGTTACGTACTCTACCTACTTGGTGTACATAGAATTGATAGCATGTACTATAATTTAGACCCTAGCGAATTCCTTAGATAATTAAAATTAAAAGGAGCCTACATGAGTGAGTTTGCTACCTGTGTTTTAAAAATGAATTTTAGGTACGGAAGTTGTAATAATAAACTTCTACAAGTGGAAGTTGAGCATCAAGAGAAAACCGTTGAACTAACTCCTGTTAAGAACTTTGCAAAATTTGAAAAACAAATCACATTACCAACCACAGTAAAAATCAAGACGTCAGGCAAAGACAACAGCAGTGATACAAAGATAGATGCTGATGGTAATGTAATTGAAGATCTTTTTGTTGAAATATCAGATATCTATCTTGACACGTTTAGGCTAGATGATATATTCTTGCATAAACATATTACCATACAAACCGAATCGGGCGACGAGCATGTTACAAATTACTTTGGTAATGGTGTCGCAGAAATAAGTTTTACAGAAGAAAACATATTTGCACAAGTTTATAAGGCAGCACACGAATGAGTATCGCAGGACAAATACACGATTTTGCTTCAGATAGAGATTTAGAAAAATGGAGTCTTGCAACACAGACCGCAGACAGTATATATGTTAAAAATAATGCAATGAATGCTCTCGGTGAAGGTCATGTACTTTATGATTGGTTCTTAGAGGATTGTTTTTCTAGAGTAAAAACAGCAATTGGTGATAATCGTATGAAATTGATATTTGGCATGTTCCTAAACGAAAATACGCCTTGGGAGATACATAGTGATTCATATCATACCTTAAAATTTCCTGATAGAAAATCAGCCATTAGTTGCCTTATCCCAATTAGTCTTGACAACAATCCTCTGTTGTGTAATAAAGCACATACTATTGTATTTAATGAAGCAAATAGAGATTATGTGCCAGCTTCTATGTCTGGCAACTCATGGGATTACAGTAAGATGCCAGATACCACTGATTTTCCAAATAGTGCAATGAATATCTATAATGAACACCTTAGCCATAATAAACCTGAAATACTGAAAAAATTCACTGTACAAGGCGTATATCAATGGGCTAGAGGTAGTTTAATTTGGTGGAATAGTTTAAACTTTCACGATTCAGACAACTTTTTAGCAAATGGAATCACTAGTAAACAAGCATTGGTTTTTCACACATACAACGATTAGGCCATAAATATAAACTACGCAGTTAATAGGAGTTTGCATGGCAATTAAAAAATTTTATAGAAGTTCTCAAGGAAAATCCATTGACCTTGGTGCTTTGTTACTACAAAACGAAAACGTAAGAGCAGTAGGTAATATGGGGGTAAATGCCCGTGGCGATAGAATTGATATAGGAAATAAAGTGATAGACACCAAAGCAAAGCAAGCACAACGAGCTTATAATAAACAAATTGGCCCTCAAGATGATATTCCACAAAGTTTTGCACCACCACCTGAAGGCATTGTTCCGACACAACCTGTTGCACCAGATCCGTATGAATTGCAGGCAAGAAACACTAAAGAAGACAAACTATTCAAAGAGCAACGTAAAGCAGAGAAAAAAACAACAAAGACTGCAAAAACAAAACCAGTTGTAAAAACTCCAACTGCTTCGATACCTGAAGTAAAAACAGAACCAGTTGTTGAGAAAAAAGCCAGTGGTCTTGCTGATGCTATCGCAAGAGCAAAAACAATCAAACAAGAAGCCTTAAAAACACCAAGACAACAAGCACAAGAAAAATCAGGAGTGAGAAAAATATAATGGCTACAGTAAATTATGATGCGTATAAAGTAAACAGAGAGAACTTTAGAGCACTACGTGATGATGTAATTGTAGAAGAAATGGCTTTTAAAGAAAGAAAGTTGGCAAGTGGTATTATATTACTCGACGATGATGGCAAAGGACATGGCATACGTCCTCGTTGGGGTAAGGTATTCGCTATAGGTCCAGGGCAAAAAGACGTAAAGCATGGACAATGGATCATGGTAGAACATGGACGTTGGACCAGAGGTGTTAAGATTCAAGACGGAAACGTCGAGACTGTGATTCGGAAAGTTGATAACAAAGACATATTGCTCGTCAGTGATGATGACCCAGGCACAGACGACACCCTAGCAGACGCAATCGACATTTACCAAAGATAATCTTCTTAGTTGACTTCTATACATTTTGCATGTATAATATATACAACTTAGGAGAATTATATGAAGCAACTGTGGACTGAAAAGTATAGGCCAAATGATATTGATGGCTATGTTTTCCGTGATGAAGAACAAAAAGCTCAAGTTAAAACTTGGATCGACGAAGGTGCAATACCACACTTGCTATTTTCAGGTGCTCCAGGTGTAGGTAAAACTACATTAGCAAAAATACTAATCAAACAACTTGAAATAGATGATTTTGATGTGTTAGAAATAAACGCATCAAGAGAGAACTCAATTGACACAATACGTGATAAGATCACAGGCTTTGTGCAAACCATGCCATTTGGTGACTTCAAAGTTGTACTGCTAGATGAAGCTGATTACATATCGCCAAACGGACAGGCGGCACTGCGTGGTGTTATGGAAACCTATCATGCAAGTGCAAGATTCATACTAACTTGTAACTATCCAAACAGAGTTATTCCAGCATTGCATAGTAGATGTCAAGGTTTTCATATTGAGAAAGTGGACAAGACAGAGTTTACTGCAAGAATTGCCACAGTGTTGGTTGCAGAGAATGTTGAACTTGATATTGAAACACTGGACACGTATGTACGTAGCACCTATCCAGATCTGCGTAAGTGTTTAAACTTGTGTCAGATGAACAGTACAGATGGCAAACTCTCAAACGTAAAAGGTGACGAAGGCAACACCAGCGACTGGCGTGTTGATGCAGTAAACTTGTTTAAGGCAGGAAAAATAGTAGAAGCAAGAAAATTAATGTGTGCAACTGTACGTCCAGAAGAGATGGAAGATGTGTTTCGCTGGATGTATGATAACTTGGAATTATTTAGTTCAACACAAGAAGGTCAAGACAGTGCCATTATGGCAATACGTACAGGACTTGTTAATCACAGTTTTGTAGCAGATCCAGAAATCAATCTAAGTGCAACAATGGTGGAGCTTTCGCAAATCCAATGAAGTTTTGTATAATAGGCGATAGTTGGACAGGCTGGACTCTAAGAGACAGTGCTATCTTTGACAGTGCTATCTATTTGCCAGCAATGGAGCAATATTTAAATAAACACGGACACATAGTAACCACAAATATATCTCAAGCGGGTGCTAGTAATTTTGGTCAATTACGTATGCTAGAATATAATGCGAATTTTCACGACTTTGATCATATAATATGGTTATATACGGAGCCATCACGGAACCTAACGGAATTCGTTGGCACAAACGATTTAAAAATCCAGTATCCTGAACTAAGTTTCAAAAATTTTTATAAAGATTTAGAATACGTGCAACATAGGGATTTTCTGTATGCACAACGCCTTTTTAAAAAACATAAAAAACCTTTTGCAGTAATTGGTGGTGCAGGACAAATTAACACAGACGATATAGAATATCCTTTTATTAGTTGGTTACTACCAAGTTGGAATAAAGAAATAAGCAAACTAGAACCAATGCCAGTAAATTGTTACGTGCATCATACGGCGACACTTATGGAAAGCACACAGTTTGATTATAACAAACAAGAGATCTTAACCGAACTAGACAGTCTCAAAAATCTAACTACACTTATGAAAAACAATCAGGATCTTTATCATGATGAATATCACCCAAGCCCGCATTTATATGAATCATTGTTAGAGAGAATGCTAATGCAGATAGAGGAACAATAATGGGCGAAGTATTAGAATTTAAACCACGTGAACAAGTATTCATACTTAAATTTACTGCTCCACGACCACTAAAGATGCACAAGACTGGCAAGGAACGTATTACATTATCTCTTGAAAAAGTCGACGAACACACAGGTATAGGACAAGCATGGGTGCCAGCATCTAACAAACGTGCGGCACAAGAAAAACTTAGCAAAATGATTGAAATATTAGAATTTTTAGATGCTTGATGAACTGTATAAAATTTGGAATATTACAAACATCGAGAGTGACGAGTTCACTGGTTATGAAAATGTCTACGACCAATTAGATGCCTTTGATAAAGCACAGTATGATCTAGATCCTGCAGGAACAATCGAAAAGGTATATGACATATATCGTAGTATTGATATTGTTCCTATTGTTTATTACACTCATAAAGGACTGGTAGATGCAGTACGTAAATTTAGCAAATTATCCTATAACAATGTAGACAACGGCAAAATTGGACTGGGCAACAACAGAGGTCAAACAATCAATAGATTTCTGTTTCCCAACATGATGACTGCTGAACCAAAAGGTAGAGGATCAAACAGTCTACGTGACAGATTCTTTGATGAACGCAAACTAAAACGTGCTATACGTATCTGTTTTGAATTTAGAACAGGAGATCGACTACTAAGACCTACACAGTTAAGAACTGCACTTGAACTAGTAACAGGAGAAAACGTTACCAACTTTAAAGCACAAAATGCTAAAGCAATAGTAGAACATTTGTGTCCTGTGCTTTGGGGTAGAGTTTATGACTACAGTTGTGGATATGGTGGAAGACTTTTAGGCATAGGGTCAAGCAACTTTAAGTATGATTATGTAGGTGTAGAACCTAATACTGAAACTGTAAAATATCTCAATTATTTAAATGATATCATCGATGAAGCAACTGGGGTTAGAGGCACTATCGTACAAAGTGTAAGCGAAGAATATCAACCCGAGGATATAGATTTAGCATTTAGTAGTCCTCCCTATTTTAACTTGGAGAAGTATAGCGATGAAGAAACCCAGTGTATGGTACAGTTTAAATCAGAAGATGAATGGTTTGATGGATACGCTGTTCCGACCATGGAACACATACATAGAGGACTCAATCGAGAAGGACTTTTCGCTACCAACATTGCAGACTACAAAAGTTACGACAGAAAAGAACCCTATGAAGTTACACAGAGGTGGATTGAGACTGCAGAAAAAATAGGATTCAAACACATAGAAACAATTAAAATGATGTTGAACACACGTCCAGGTGTGGGTAATGATAGAAAACAAGGTAGAGAAAAATGGGAGGGTGTCTATGTCTTCAGTAAAAACTAAGCCAACAGATTACATGCGAACTGTGCAGGATTATCCTGTGGAGGGTGTAAACTTTTATGATGTAAATAGTCTGTTTGCACAACCAATATGGAATCAAGTTGCGGCAGAACTGGCAGTTGAAATTCAAAGTAGGTTCAATCGCAATGGTGATATTACACACATAGTAGGTATTGAAAGCAGAGGTTTTGTTGTAGGAGCAGTTTTAGCTGCCACAATAGGAGTGCCTTTTGTTATGGTGCGTAAAAAAGGAAGCAAGTATCCAGGTAGCCTATTACAAGAAACCTATGCACTTGAATATGGCGAAGATACCTTGGTACTACAAGAAGGAATTCTTGGACATGCCAATCGAGTGTTAATAGCCGATGATCTAGTAGCCACAGGTGGCAGTATGTTAGCAACCAAACGATTGGTTGAACAAGCAGAAGCTCGTGTAATTGGTTTTACTAGTATTATAAACTTGGCGTACCTAAACACAGATGACATGAAAAATCAAATGCATATCACACAAGAGGAGATAACAAAATGATTGATGTAAAAGAACGCATGCGAGAATTATGCAAGCCAATCGAACAACAGATCTTGATGTGCGATAGTAAAGAAGATATACTAATGATGGCATGTGCTATGTTACAACATGTTAAAACAATGATGGATTCACAAATTGGTGTTGAAGGAAGAAAACAAATCTTAGAGGAGGCAAACAATGACTAATAAATTTGACTGGGCAAGAATGTACAAAGATGAAGAGCATATCGAAAGAGAAGCATACAGTTGTGTAGAACATGCAATCTGCAATCATTATGATATTGAAGATATCACTGAACTTACTGCAGAACAATGGGTTGATATACATGCATGGCAAGAAGAAAATGTCAGTGAATATTCACCAATGAACATGGCCTTTTCAGATGTGTATAATGTTTGGGAAATGAACAATGAAGACGTTTGAAATAGTGTATGAACCAAGAGTACAAGATCCTGTTGTAGTTGCTAGATTCAAAACCAGAGAAGAAGCCGAAGATCATATGGATATGATTAAAGTCAATCATTATAGGGTATATCAGTTTCATAAGATAGTAGAAGATAATTCTAACCAAAATGAAGAAAAAGGTTGACATAATCCTTTTCCTGTGTTATTGTAAAGTATAATAACAAAAAGGAAAAATATGTTCACAATACAAACTGAAAGATTAGCAATTGAACACTACATTAGCAAGAACAACGTAGACGATTTTGTATATGAAGATGCAGTGGGTTTGGAAGCATTAGACTACTACTTAACCATGCATGATTCAGTAATGCTAGAGTTTATATGTGCTTACTTGGATCAGCAAAACGGTATAGCAACACCGTATCCGAAGTTGCCGATGTTAATATAGATAGAAAGATGACGATGAGATATAACAAATACGAAAAAACAATACTTACAGATTGCGATGGAGTCCTACTAGATTGGGAGTGGGCATTTAATTGTTGGATGATACAACATGGATTTGAAACCACAGAAGGATACCAGTTTAAATATGATATGGCTGAACGTTACGGTATCACAAAAGAACAAGTTAAAAAACTAATAAAGCAGTTCAATGAAAGTGCCGCAATAGGATTCCTTCCAGTGCTAAGAGATGCTATGTACTGGGTAAAAAGACTACATGAACAACATGGATATCGATTTATTTGCATAACTAGTTTAAGTTTAGATGAAAATGCAGCCAAACTTAGAGAAATGAATCTGCAAAAAATGTTTGGTAAAACCGCATTTAGCAAGGTAGTATGTTTGGACACAGGTGCAGACAAAGATGACGCACTGAGCAAGTATGCAGGTTCAAACTGTTACTGGATAGAAGACAAACCAGAAAATGCAACTGTTGGTTTGAGATTTGGACTTAGACCGATACTGATGGAACATGGACACAACATGCATGCAGATGTTGACTATCCAATTGTTAAAAATTGGTTAGAGGTTTACAAAACTGTAACACAATCGTAACAAAACTGTAATATTTCAAACCTTAAATAACCTGTAGACATAACTTTTAACAAGAGGACATTATGGACCAACTAACACTGTGGATGGCGTTAGGCTTTTTATTTGCTGGCTATTCAGTTATTGCTAACGATAGTGTACAAACACTGGGTACATGGATAGCAAGTAACAATCAAAGATTTAAATGGACAACAATGTGGGCCGCCGCTAGTGCGGTTTTACTTTGGGCACTCTGGTATGGATGGACAGTAAATGGTGGAGACATCAGTTACGGTAGACTTACTAAGATTCCATTTCAAGAAATACAATGGTATCATGCTATGGCACCGTTGGTATTATTACTGCTCACAAGGATAGGCGTACCAGTTAGTACGTCTTTTTTAGTTTTAAGTGCCTTTGCTAGTACTTTTGTGCTGGAGAAGATGCTGGTAAAATCAATCATGGGTTATGCTGTCGCAGGTGTATTTGCCTACTGTTTATGGATACTAATAGCACGATGGCTCAACGAACGTAATGATCCAGTAAAAGAAGAACACAAACGTTGGTGGCGTATAGGACAATGGGTCACTACAGGCTTCTTATGGTGGACATGGCTAAGTCATGATGTTGCAAACATAGCAGTGTTTTTACCAAGACAAGTACCATTTGATATGATGATTGCAATTAGTGTAATATTTGTTTTAGGTTTAGGTTTTATGTTTCGAGAAGGCGGTGGTAAGATACAGAAGATTGTGTTGGAAAAACAACACACTAGATATGTACGTAGTGCCTGTATTATTGATGCGGCATATTTTTTATGTTTATACTTCTTTAAAGAACTAAACAATATTCCAATGTCAACTACTTGGGTGTTTGTTGGATTATTATGTGGTAGAGAACTAGCAATAAGCACAATGAGCAATGGTTCATACAGATTAAAGAATGTGTTTCCTATTGTAGGAAGAGACTTTATGAAAATGATGATAGGCTTGGGTGCAAGTTTAGGAATAGTACTTGCAATACACTATGTTATAGTTCCAAACGGATATTAAATTAATGCACTACATTGGAAAAATACAAGATACACAGATGAAAGCATTTGTGGATAACGAGTTTAAAAAAAGCTATCCACAAATAGATTTATTTGCAGTTGATTGCAGCGAGATTGACACTGTCAGTGATAGAATAGAAAACAATACAGTTGTGATATATTATGCTGATGTTCCTCCTCATAATGGATTGAATACATTTTTTAAATTATTTAATCAACACAGTGATAAGACATTTCATATGTTTACTCAACCGGCTGATTGGACACATCTAGCCAATTGGCCTCCAAATACAAATTGGTACCATTATAATTTTGCTCCACACAGTCATAACATAGATGACTTTCTTGGTGGTTATAGAAAACTCGAGAGCATTACAGACAAAAATTTTTCTAGTACAAAAGTAGGCATCTGCTTAAACCGTATGCCAAGTACACACAGATTAGTATCGTTAAGTTATATGCTAGGTATTAATCTGGATCATTATTGTAAAATAACTGCTCCGTTACTCCAATGGTACCTAAACAACAACAGTGTTGACATCATGGATGTAGTTCCTTGGAACTTTGAAGATCATGAGAATTTTAAACTTAACATGCTCAAAGGATGGGAACGTGCAAAATGTGAAGATGGTTTAGCAACTATTACTGTAGACGCTTATCCTCCGTACGAAGATTTAGAACCAAATCAAACAATTTTTTCAAATCCAGAAAATTTTACTAATAATCTAGTGCCATTATATCAAAATAGTTTTGTTGAGTTTGTTACAGAAAGTGTTTATGATTACGACCTTGCTTGGGTAAGTGAAAAACTTATAAACAATCAACTGGGTAGCAATTTTCCAATATGGATAAGTGGTAAAGGTACAGTAGCATGGCTTCGTGAACATGGATTTGATGTGTTTGATGATGTTGTAGATCACAGCTATGACTCAGTCCAAGATCCAGTTGTAAGAATGCAAATGTGTATAGATAGTAATTTAAATCTATTCAAAGATGCAAAACGTACAAAAAAACTATGGCAAATGCATCAGTATCGTTTTCAGCAAAATGTTCACTGGTACAAAAATACCTATGATAATCTTTTGGCTAAAGGACGAAAAACCTTAGAAGATTTGCTTTTGGCTAAATAAACGAACGACAACAGCGTCGATATTTTTTTGACTAAAATTTTTTTTGACTAAAGGAAACAAAAATGACACAATTAATAAATCCAAGCAAATTCACAGAAACAGTTGGCCTTTTAAGGTCATTTTTTTTGGATAAAGGATTCTTAGAAGTCCATACCCAAAACAGATTAAGCATACTTGCCGCATGTGAAGATCCATTCAATGTAGCAACATACAACTACGCAGGCCAGGTTTGGCCATTGCCGCAAACAGGCCAGATGTGGCTAGAACATGAATTATTAAGTAGCCCCGATAGTAAGGGGTTTTTTTGTGTCTCCACTTCCTACAGGCAAGAGCCTAACGCAATACCAGGTAGACACGACATTATCTTTCCAATGTTTGAATTTGAATTCCCAGGTGATATAAATGATTTAAAAGTAATGGAATACGAACTATGTGAATACTTAGGATTTCCAAAGCCTACAGAAAAAACATATGCAGAATGGCAAAAGCATTACGGACTAGCAAGTGATTACGAAATGACTGCAGAAGAAGAAGGTAAAATGTACGACGAGTTTGGTGCTACAATGATTACAGACTTTCCAGAAATGACATCACCATTTTGGAACATGAGTAGATATCCTGGTGAAACAGAATCCAAGAAAATTGATGTTATACTTGGTGGTATGGAAACAATTGGATCAGCAGAACGTAGCACTGACGTAGACATGATGCGAGATACATTCCACACTATTACAGATGGTGCTTATAGTAACTTACTTTACAAACTGTTTGGCAAAGATAGAGTAGAAGCAGAACTAGAAGAATTTTTAAAGTTTGATTTCTTTCCTAGAGTAGGTGGAGGAATAGGCATGACAAGAATGATTGCGGCTTTAGAAAAACATAATGCACTAGCAAAGGCAGCTTAGTTTATAATCTGGGGTGATGAAATCGGTAGACATGCACGACCGTTTATCGTGTGTTAAATGTACTGCAATATATTTAGCGTGTAGGTTCGACTCCTACCCCCAGAGCCAACATATAAGTACTTCATGCGTCCTTTACTTATTGTTGTCTACTTCACTACGCATGCCGTTTAACACTGTGGTTGGAAATTTGTTGTTGTCGCTTTCCACGGTTTTGAAAAAATCTAGATCCAAGCCCATGCGTTCGATTAAACATATGATTGCTCTTGTGTCTTTGGGCAAACACATACCACCGTAGCCTCGCAGTTCTTTGTTAACATCTAGATACATGTCGCCTGCACGCCCTGTTAGTATGCATGCATCTTTGATACTTTTGTAGTTACAGTCTAGTCGTTGTGTAATTTCATAAAACACGTTTGCAAATGTTACTCGTGTTGCCGCATAAAGGTTAAGATAGTATTTGAGTATTTCAGCTTCACTAGGCGACAGTTGTATAGTGTTCTTGGGATAATGTCCATGTGCTCTTACGATTAGATCGTATACGTAATTGTCTTTGGTTCCTACTGCAAGCATCTCATGTTCGTTTGTAAAGTCGTTTTCAGCACATCGTTCGCGTACAAATTCAGGAACAAAACATATCTGTCTTTGAGTGTACTTGTCTATCATGGTCTGGGTAAAGCCCGGCACTGTGGTGCTCCGTATGGCAATCACACCTGTGTAATCTATTTGGTCGAGTTCAACTATAACACTTTCTACTATGTCAGTGTTGCACTCGCCTGAAGGTTTGCTGGGTGTAGGCACACAAACAAACACACATTCAGTGTCTGCTATCGATTGTATAGTAGTATCAAGTTTGATATCATGTACACTAACATCGTGCCCTAGTTGTTCAAAACCTGCACGATTTGCACTGCCCACAACTCCAAGTCCAATTGTGCCTATACGCATATGTTCGCCTTCACTGTGTGTTTCAGTCCTGTAGTTAGATCTGTAGTTGGCTCCCAACCTGTAAGACGTTTAATTTTTGTTATGTCAGGCATTCGTCTACGCACACTACCAACTGGTGCAGGGTGCTTTTTTATTGTGTTTTGCATACCCATGTGGTCCAAAATTATTTCTGCAAGTGTAAGCACGGTCTGTTCGTCATTACTGCCGATGTTCACTATTTCGCCTCTTGCTTTAGGTGTGTGTATAAGTCTAACAAATGCATCAGCAAAGTCTTGTACATAACACCAACTACGTGTGTTTGTGTAACCGTATAGGCTTACATCGCCTTGCTTGGCTCTTGCAATGAATTCATCCACAAAATGATTGCGTTGTCTTGGGCCATATATGTTATTAGGTCTTACAATAATGTAATCAAGTCCACTAGCAATAACAGCCTGTTCTCCTAGTACTTTGCTTGTAGCATAACTCCACCGTAGGTTTTTAACATCTGGAATAACAATAGGACATGCTTCATCTGTGGGCAACGGATAATTGAATAGGTCAGTTGCTCCTGCTACACCTTCTGGTGTACCTGTGTAAACTATTAAAGGTTTCTTACCCCGCTTGTTTGTGTAGTAGTTGACAACGTTTAGAGTAGGTACTATGTTATCATTAATAACTTGTAATCCCTGTTTGTAAAAGTCTTTGGTGCTGTTAAAAGCTGCAAGATGCACTACTACATCTACCTCAGGAAATTTTCGTATGGTTTTCAAATCACCTTGTTCTACGTCCCAAGGTATGATTGTGTAGTCCGGATATTGTTGTGTAATTCTATCAACAATATGACTACCTAAAAATCCACTTGCACCAGTAACTAATATTTTCATATCTGTATTTTTGTGATAGGTTCCCCACAATCGTCCCATTTTTTAGTGATCATTGCAATCATTTTGCAATCTGCAATGGGATAAAAAGTGTGCGGCACAAATTTTGGCAAATAAATGCAATCGCCGCTGCTCACAGGAGTAATAAGTTCTTTTTCGTTTGTAATTTCTGTATAAACACCTTCGCCGTCTACAAACATAACATATTCATCAAATTCTTTATGATAATGATGGCCTCGTATAGCACCTTTAAATGTAACAATATAGTTCCATTCTTTTATTGTATCTGTTTCTGGAAGATAAGTCTGTATAATACCTCTTCCGTCCTTGAATGTAATAGGATTTATAGAAGGAATGAGTTTTTTTATTCTATTCATTTATTGCTCCAATACTAACAATGTTTTTACTTATAGTGTGATTGGAGGACTAAGTGATTTTATTAGTTTATTCTGGGGGTAGGTTCCCCATCCCCAGAGCCAATTTTTAAGTTGCGTAAATCTCCAATACTGTGTCAATAATAGGATGTCTTTGTATATCCTGATTGCTCATATAACATACTGCTAGTCCACTTCTAACAGTTTCTAGTCGTTTGCATAAATCAATTAGACCGTTATTGTGTACGGTTCTATCTGTTTGTTCAACATCTCCTGTGATAACTATTTTTGAATTCTCGCCTATACGTGTCATCAACATTTTCATTTGACTAGGCGTTGCATTTTGCATTTCATCTGCTATAATCCAGGCATCCTTAAATGTACGTCCTCGCATAAAAGCCAATGGTGATATTTCAATAGTTTGTTCATCTAGCATACGTGCTATTTCTTTTTTAGTGTAGAATTCTCGCAGTACGTCAAACAAAGGTCTTGTCCACGGCTCCATTTTACTGTTCAAATCACCGGGCAGAAAGCCATGCTTTTCATCATCGACACCCACTGCTGGGCGAGTCAGTACAATACGTTCACATTCTCCATCTCTAAATGCTTTTATAGCCGCTAACATTGCAAGATAAGTTTTACCCGTTCCCGCAGGTCCAGTCGCCACAGTAATACTCGTGTGTGCGTCTAGTAGGCTTAGTATAAGTTTTTCTTGATTGCGTGACTTCGGATGAAGTTCAATGTGTTTGCGTTTTAGTGCTTGGTTAAAATTTATTGTGTTGTCTTGTTGTAGTTGTCTTTGATATTTTGCTTTGCGTTTCGCTCGAGACATTGTATCTCCTAGGTTAAAGGTTATTCGCTACCCACAATAATATTTAAAACAAAAACAAATAAGAAATACTGTGTGTAAAATCACAATATTATTCGCTAAATATATTAGCGGCCACAATTCAGTATTGGACTAAATACTGTTAACGTAAGAACAAAAGGCCTCAAATGTCTCTAGATGATTCAGAATTTTTTAAAGATGGTTCAGATTATTGGATGGTTGCAGACAATATCAAAGGTATCTACATGAGTGATGGTAGCATGCGAGTACTGCTAGACTTTGAACGTGTGCTAAATGAACTTGATGTATTTGCATTTAGAAATTGGGAACTAGGTGAACTAGTAGCGGGTCCAGAACAAGGTCCATATAAGACGTCATGTACATTTTTATGGCCAGCAAAACTCATGCCTGATCCAAGAGGAGCAATGCGTTTACTACCTTTTGATTGTGAAGTCAAATGGAAGAAAACCAAAATGAA
>Ga0115566_10001735_pt1 | contig 18468 bp, 14 predicted proteins | sample COGITO_mtgs_1204_3_FD_87173 | JGI IMG/M metagenome (GOLD analysis project Ga0115566, IMG submission 87173) | Pelagic marine microbial communities from North Sea - COGITO_mtgs_120405 | ecosystem: Environmental > Aquatic > Marine > Epipelagic | place: Germany:Helgoland, sampling site Kabeltonne...
CCGGGGTAGTAAAAGGCCATGATTTGGGCAGCGGAATAGCCTCGCTGAGCCATCGCATGGGCCCCTTCCTGGGATAGCCCAATGCCGTGTCCATAGCCTCGGCCATGCAGGACGACCGTGCCCCCGGCGTCTTCGATCGAAAACCAGGTGGACCGAAGCTTGTAGTGCTCGCGTATGGTCCGCAATCGGATTTTTTGGCCTTGGTACATGAGGTACTCGGCTCGGACGGGTTGTTGGTAGGTGCAAACGAAGGACCGGAATTCCGAATCAGAACTGCTCGCCTTGAGCCATCGGGCCATTTGGGTTAAAAAGGCCTCCTTGTCAAGTGTTTTGGTCCAAAACGTCTGGGGGCAATTCAAGCTGAAGGTGTCCGGCACACTTTGAAGGTGGCCCCGGGGGGAGAAATACCATTCCGAGGGCATCGTTTGGCCCCCTGAATTGGCGTGAAACAGGGCTTCAATCCCCCGCCCTGCCTCGTCCACCAGGACCAAACCACTGGTTTCCCGAACCGCCGCCTGCAGGCGGGCGCGTCGGGCGCTATCGGCTGGCCATCCGTGGTAGACTTGGGACTGGACGTCGTCGGTCACCGCATAGCATTCGCCTTGGTCAAAAAACTTGCGTTGATTTCGCGCGAACCAGGTTCGGGCCACGGCCGCTTGGGCCGCCCACAATTCCGGATGTTCCAAACGCCCCAACTCAGCATGGACCACCCCCATGAGGTAGTCATCCATGCTCAGTACATTGACGGCTAAGAGGTAGGCGGAGCTGCGCGGCCGAATGACTACCGCACCGGGGAGGTAGCGCTTCGTGTTTCGCGCGCCCACCAAGTAATAGGGTTGTTCCGCCGAGACGGCGACTGAGTCGGCGGTCATATCAGCCGCTCCTTCGGCACTCACGGTAACGCCTCCTTGTCCGGGTCGGATTTGAAAGGCATCTCGAACCAACAGGGATGCTTCCCCGGCGCGGTAGGTCACGAGCTCCATGGACGCCCCACTGAGCAGAATCTGCGTCATGTTGCTGCCCGAAAAAAGTCGGACACGGACTTGGGGTACTTCGCCAAATGCCGAGATCGCAGCCAGAATGAGCCATAAGCCGGAACCGAGCGTTTTACAAGGAACGCGCATGCTCTACGATTTGTGGCATGGGATCGCCCAGATCGACGACCTGTCGGAGTTCTGCCACCGTTTGCGGCCAATCGGGACGGTTTAACGCTTGCTCCATAGCTTGAGCCAAGACTTGCGGCGCACAGCGGTCCTGCACGCACTCCGCCACGGCGGGGCGGTCCAGGATAAGGTTAACGAGCGAGATATAAGGTACGCGAATCACGCGCTTTCCAATTTCATACGACACCCGAGAGGTCTTGTACGCCACCACCAAGGGGATTCCTCGGAGTGCCACTTCCAAGGTGGCCGTCCCACTTGCTACCAAGGCCCCCGAAATACCTTGCATGCTGGGCACCCCACAATGAATGGCCTCCAAGGAGGCGGTTACCCCGAGTCGCGCAAGCATTCTTTGGTAGTCGACGCTTTGAATGTGCGCCGGGCGGTACCAACGAACTTCTCGACCCAAGGCTTGCGCCGTATCGGAAAAAATGGGCACATGGTGGGCCCATTCTTGGGTCCGACTCCCGGGAAGGAGGGCAATGGGCCCCTCCGGATCCCAACCGCCCGCGGGGACACGAGTGGCGGCCGGATGCCCAAAATAGGGAGCCACCACACCGGCCTTCGTCAAAAGCGGCGATTCAAAAGGCAACAGGGGATAAACCGCATCAAAGCAGGATTTGAGTGTCGCCAGGCGGTCGGGCTTCCAAGCCCAGAATTGGGGGGATACCAACTGAACTATTCGGCGGCCCTCGCTACGAAATCCTTGGGCATTCAGCCACTTAGCCAGCCGCAGTCCATACCCCGGGTAATCGATCAAAACGATCAGATCTGGGCGGTCATCGAGCAACGCTCGCTTGATCGTTTGATCGTTTCTCCAGATTTGGGGCAGATGACGAAGGACCTCCACAAAGCCCATAAAGGCCATCTGTTCCATGGGCACCCAAGGCACCTGGCCTTGCAGCACCTCGCGCATGGCCGGTCCTCCGGTATACGTGATGGCCGCCTGAGGATCTGCCGCACGGAGGGCACGCAAAAATTCGGCTCCGAGCACGTCGCCCGAGGCTTCCCCCGCAAGGACAAACACCTTTTTTACAACCATTCCCAGCGATAGTAGAGTGCCACCGAGGAATACAACGCAGAAATGATCAATATCATCTTGACCAACTCATACCGACGTAGCATGACGCCAATAATGAGATAGCTAAGCTCAATCAGAATGGAAAAAACCAAAACACGATTTAACAGAAAGGCCCAGAGATCTGGGTCGATTTCAGAAACAGGAGGCAAATCAGGATATGTCGCCTGAAGAAATGCCCAAATGAACCACGGGGTGCCTCCAGCGATCACGGCGCCCATCCATGCTTCGAGTCGATCACGGCGAGGTCCAGGACTCATACGCCCAGAATTCCATGGACCGGAGCAAGCGCATAATGCGCAGTCAGATCGAAGTGAATAGGGACAACGGATAGATAGTGATGTTCGAGGGCCCAGATATCCGAATCGTCGCCGCCATCGGAATCGACAAAAGCACCCCGCATCCAGTAATAGGGTTTCCCCGTTGGATCCATGCGCTTGTCAAAATCCTCCTCCCAGTGGCCCATGGTTTGACGGCACACTTTGATACCCGCATAGGGTTCTTCGGTTGCTTTCGGGATATTGACATTGAGGCACACCCCTGCAGGTAGTCCTTTGGCCAACACCGACTGGGCAATTTGTTTGATAAAAGGTTCGGCCTGAGAAAAGTCAGCCTCCCAAGAATAATCCAAGAGGCTAAACCCAATGGATGGAACTTTTTGCATCGCCCCCTCTACCGCGGCCGACATGGTTCCGCTGTAAATGACATTGACGCTCGCATTACTTCCATGATTAATCCCCGACACAATGAGATCCGGGCTGCGCCCGAGAATTTCGTGCACTGCCAGTTTCACACAATCGACGGGGGTCCCGGTGCACGCATATTCTGTTTGCGGACCTGCATCATGCACCAGGGGGGAGCAGCGCAACGTGTCGTGAATCGTAATGGCATGGCCCATCCCACTTTGCGGGCTGTCTGGCGCCACGACTACCACATCCCCGAGGGAATTCATGATGCGGATTAACGTTCGAATACCGGGAGCTGTCACTCCGTCATCATTGGTCACTAAAATCAAGGGCTTGGCGCTTTTTGTCATGTTTCAAAACTACATTTTGGCAGTGTATGTTCTACGGCACTGAATTTGTACTTTTCCACAGTAAATCAAACAGACCTATGTTTTTCGTCATTCTTATCTCTTTCATGATTCTTGGCTTCGCCGTCCAGGCCCGTTTAAAGAATCGCTTCAAGAAGTATAGTCAAGAGCTTTTGCATAACGGGATGACCGGGGCAGAAGTCGCCCAAGCCATGCTGAATCACTATGGCCTGGGTTCAGTTCAAATCACTGGCGTCCCAGGGAAGTTGACGGACCACTACAATCCGGCGACCCGAACAGTGAATCTATCCCCGGAAGTGTATGAAGGCCGTTCCGTGGCCGCCGCGGCCATTGCAGCCCACGAATGTGGCCACGCCGTTCAACATGCCAATGCGTATGCTTGGTTGACGATGCGGAGTAAGATGGTCCCTGTGGTGAACGCCTCCAGCCAAATCATGAACATCGTTTTTTTCGCCTCCATCTTCGGCATGAGCCTGTTAGGTTTGGGCTATGACGGAATCCTTCTGCTTCTCATCGGCACCCAGGCGGTGATCGCTGGATTTGCGGTCATCACCTTGCCGGTAGAATACGATGCTTCTCGTCGTGCTCTCGTCTGGTTAAAAGGCGCGGGCATCACCAACCCATCCAACCACGGCATGGCCGAGGATGCGCTCAAATGGGCCGCCCGCACCTACCTGGTCGCAGCCGTCGCGGCGGTGACACAACTCCTGTACTACGTGATGCTCTACTTGGGGCGCCGCGACTAAGCACGGCATGCAGATTCGGGCTTTTCGGCCAGAGGACACGCAGGGCATTTTAGCTATTTATGGCCCCATCGTCTCGCAGTCTACCGCGACGTTTGAAATAGACGTTCCCGAATTTCACACTTTTGAACAGCGCCTGGCAACGATTGCCGGGCGCTTTCCATTTCTCGTGGCCGAAGATGACCAGGGCACCATCGTCGGCTACACCTACGCCACTACCCATCGGGAACGCATCGCGTACCAATGGGCCGTCGAAACCTCGGTATATGTGGCCCAGCCAGGCCAGGGCCTAGGCCGAACGCTGTATCAAGCCTTGTTGCCCGAACTCACTGAACGGGGTTTTTTGTGGGCCTACGGGGTGATCACATTACCCAATGAAGCAAGCATAGGTCTTCACGACGCGTGTGGGTTTAGTCCATTTGCCCTCTATTCCCATGCGGGCCAGAAATTTGGCGCTTGGTGGGATGTACAGTGGATGCGCAAAGCATTGAATTCGGCCCGTCCAGGGATGCCCTCGCCGCGATTTGGACCAGCCCAAGCTCTTCGTCTACCATCCAACCAGCCATGAACAAAGTATGACCATGAAGCGTTTATCTCGCATGCAATGGATTCTCATTTCGGGCGCTGCAATCATCGCCGCCTACACAGGTTTTGCCTACACGCAGAGCAAGAAGCTCGATCGCCCCAGCTATGAAGTAGTCAAGCGAGATGGTTCCTTTGAAATTCGTGACTATGGGGAGCGTCTGTGGGCGGAAGTCTCTGTGAGTCAAGCAGAATACAGCACCATGTCCCGGGAAGGGTTTCGTCCTTTAGCACGCTACATCTTTGGTGGAAATCAAAGCCAAACGTCCATGGCCATGACGGCTCCCGTTTCGCTCATCATGGAGCAAACCGATCCACGCATGCGCTTCTTTATGTCCGACAAAGGGCGTGCTGCGGACCTCCCTAAGCCGCTGCAGGAGGGCATTCGCTTCATTGAAGAACCCGCCCAACGCTATGCCGTCCTTTCCTATGGTGGTCTGTTGAGTCAGGAGCGGAACATGGAATACGGCCAAAAACTCAAGACTTGGTGTGACGCCGAAGGGCTCGAGATTGAAGGTCCCCTTGAGGTCTATGGCTACAATGCCCCGTATGAGGTCATCCGGCACAACGAAGTGGCTTACCCTATCGCGAGGCGCTAGGCAGTTGGCACGTTTACAGGAAGATCTTCCCAGGATTCATGATGCCCTTCGGGTCGAGCAAGGCTTTGATTTGCTTCTGTAGTGTCATCGCCGTACTTGAAAAGGCAAGGTCGAGGTAGGGCTTTTGAACCAATCCAATGCCGTGTTCGCCACTAATGGTGCCCCCCATGGCTACCACTTCGGAAAAGAGTTGGCGGATGCCCGCTTGAAGTCGGGGGCCCGACCAATCCGCATCGGACATCTCTCCTTTCACAATGTTGACATGTAGGTTGCCATCGCCGGCATGGCCATAGCAAACGGATTGAAAGCCATAGTCGGCGCCAATGCGCTTGACCGCTCGCAAGAGGTCGGGCAACTTCGCTCGCGGAACCACCGTATCTTCTTCTTTGTAGATGCTATGAGATTTGACGGCCTCCCCTACGCGCCGGCGCAACTTCCAGAGGGCGTCGCGCTCGGACGCGGATTGGGCAAAGAGGACTTCCAGGGCCCCGGATTCTTCCACGACCGCGGCCATCGTTTCGGCTTCTTTCAGCACGGCCTCTTCGTCAAAGCCATCGACCTCCATTAGGAGGTGGGCTTCAATACCCGGCCCCGTGGGGATGCTCACTCCATCAACGTATTTCAGGGTCCAGTCAATCGCGTCACGCTCCATAAACTCCAGCCCTGAGGGGGTTACCCCCGCTTGAAAAATACGGGCCACAGCCGCACAGGCCATTTCCGCTGAGGCAAACGGAGCTAGGAGGGTGAAGTGCACTTTGGGATAGGGGATCAGACGTAGAACGATCTTGGTGATGACGCCTAGGGTGCCCTCCGACCCGACAAACAGTTGGGTCAAGTTGTACCCGGTGGAATTCTTGAGCGTATTGGCCCCGGTCCATAGGATGTCACCATTGGGGAGAACGACTTCCAGGTTGAGGACATAGGCCGACGTCACGCCATATTTGACTGCTTTGGGTCCGCCGGCGTTGTAGGCCACATTGCCTCCGAGGGTACTCGTGCCCCAGCTGGAGGGGTCCGGGGGATAAAAGAGGCCCTTTTCCTTGCAGGCCTCGTGAAAGACCTGGTTGATGACCCCAGGCTCGACGACCGCCTGGAAATTCGCTTCGTCGATGGACAAAATCCGATGGAGGCGCTCCATACTGAGTGATATACCCCCTTGCACGGGAATCGCTCCTCCCGATAAGCCCGTTCGGGCGGCAGCCGGGGTTACGGGGATGCCGTGCTCATGCGCAATCCGCATAATGGCCGCAACTTCCTCCGTCGAGGACGGCCGGCATACCACATGGGGCATGGCATGCAAGTCCTCCGTTTCGTCGTGCGAAAAAGCGTTCAAAACTTCAGGGTCTGTGCTCATGGCATCCGCGCCTAAAGCGGCGCTGAGCAATGGGAGCCATTTTGAATTATCTTCGGCCATCTGTGCTATTTCTACCCAAAAATACTCGATTTATGATGCGCAAATTATTCTATTTACTCGCCTTCTGCGTGGGACTAAATTCCATGGCCCAAACATCCGTCACCTTTGACGATGTTTTCCGCTCGCGGGCATTCTCCGCCAAGGGCGTGTATGGCCTTCGCTCGATGGAAGACGGTTTGCACTACTCGCGCCAAACCTCCGAGGGCATTGAGAAATTTGACTTTGCTACCGGCGAATCTCAAGGCGTTTTGGTCGCCGATGGGGCCGCCATAGATGCCGCGGGCGCAGCACTACCCTTGGGGAATTACACCTGGACGGCCGGCGAAAAGAAGGTCATCATCGAGGACGACATGCAGCCCATCTACCGCCATTCCTACACGGCGAAGGTCTATGTCTACGATTTGGCGAGCGGCGGGACCACCTTGGTCAGCCCCGAAGCCATCCAAAATCCCGTGTTTAACCCCGACGGCGACCACATCGCTTGGGTGCACGAAAACAACGTTTACTATCGCTCCTTGTCAGGAGCCGGGCAAACCCGCGTCACCTCCGACGGTGTGAAGAACGCCATCATCAACGGCGCTCCCGATTGGGTCTACGAAGAGGAATTTGGCTTCCATGTGGGCCTGGCTTGGTCTCCCAGCGGACGATACCTGGCCTACTACCGCTTTGACGAGCGCGGCGTGACCGAATTCAGCATGGATATGTATGGCACAGACCTCTACCCCGAGCCCTATGTCTTCAAGTACCCCAAGGCCGGCGAGGACAATTCAGGGGTGACTATTTGGATCTATGACACCGAAACGGGCCAAACCGTCGAAGCCACCCAAGGCCAGACCTACGAGTACGTTCCCCGCATGCATTGGTCGCCCAAGAACGAACTCTACCTCTCCTTGCTCAACCGCCATCAGGACAGCTTGCGATTAGTCTCCTATGTTCCCAGCACAGCCCAGTCTAAGCAGGTCTTCCTAGAGACCGATCCCGCCTACACCGATGCCGACCACAATCTCACCTTCCTCCAGGACGGACGATTCGTGTGGATGTCGGATCGCTCGGGCTTCAACCACGCCTACCTGGTCGATCCTCGCAAGAACAAGGTTTCAACACTTACCTCTGGCACTTTTGAAATCACGGAGCTCTACGGCGTCGACGAGGTGAATGGCCACATTTACTACCAAGCAGCTGATGTTTCGCCTGCCAACCGCACCGTGTACCGTGCATCCCTCAAAGGCGGCAAACCCAAGGCCTTAAGCGGCACGGAGGGCTGGAATGGCGCCACCTTCAGCACGACGTATGCCAATTACATCCTCAATCATTCCGACGCCAATACCCCTGCGCGCATCAGCCTGCACGATAGCAAGGGCAAGGAAATTCGGGTTCTAGAGGACAACGCCGAATTGGTCCAGCGCATGAAGGATTATGCGCTATCGCCCAAGACCTTCTTCACCCTGGAGGCCACCAACGGCCAGCGCCTGCCCGCCTGGGAGATGAAGCCGACCAACTTTGACGCCAGCAAAAAGTACCCTGTCCTGATGTTCCTGTACGGCGGCCCCGGTAGCCAGCAGGTTACCGACAACTTTGGCGGCCGTGACTACTTCTGGTATCAGATGCTCGCCAACGAAGGCTATTGGATCGTCTGTGTGGACAACCGCGGAACTGGCGGTCAAGGGCGCGACTTCACCAAGTGCACCTACCTGCAATTGGGCAAGTACGAGACGGAGGACCAAATCGCCGCCGCTCAGGCCCTGGCCCTCCGCCCCAACGTGGACGGCAGCCGCATCGGCATCTGGGGCTGGAGCTACGGAGGCTTCATGGCTGCCCATTGCATCACCCAGGGTGCCGACGTCTTCAAAGCCGCTATTTCCGTCGCTCCGGTGACCAACTGGCGCTTCTACGACAACATCTACACGGAGCGCTACATGCGCACCCCCGCCGAGAATGCCGAAGGCTACGACGCCAACTCTCCCCTGAGCCACGCGAGCAAACTCAAAGGCAACTACCTGCTCATCCACGGCACGGGCGACGACAACGTGCACGTCCAAAACAGTATGCGCTTGGCCGAAGAACTGATCCAAAACAATAAGGACTTTGAATACATGGTCTATCCCGACAAAAACCACGGCATCTATGGCGGCATGACCCGCATTCATCTGTATACGAAGATGACGAAGTTTTGGAGGGAGAACTTGTAGGGCTAGAGGGCTAGAGGGCTAGAGGGCTAGAGGGCTAGAGGGCTAGAGGGCTAGAGGGCTAGAGGGCTAGAGGGCTAGAGGGCTAGAGCTTGGCAAATCAAGTGAAAGTCCCGGCGCGCAGCGAAGATCCACCACCCAGTTCAAGAGTAAAAGAGATGAAACGTTTAAGCAAAAAGGCTTCAGCGCGAAGCGCGTGTTCCAAAGCCCCCTAGCTTTCTAGCGCGAAGGTGAAGCCTGAGCATCTGAGCCATTTTTCCACTATCTTCCCGAACCTAAACACACACACGTCAACTAAGAACCCCTAATTCACATGGCAACGACCGAAAAGATGACCCACCCGCGCGGCCTGTATTCCCTCTTCTTCACCGAAATGTGGGAGCGCTTTAGTTACTACGGAATGCGCGCGCTGTTGGTTTTGTACTTAACCACTGAATACGCCAATGGCGGTTTTGGATTCGAACGCGCCTCCGCGCTCGAGATCTACGGTATTTTCACCGGACTCGTGTACCTCACCCCCATTGTAGGCGGCATGCTCGCAGACAAAATTTTGGGACAACGCCGCGCGATCTATGCGGGGGGTGTTTTGATGGCCATGGGGCAGTTTAGTTTGGCTGCGTCGCATATCTACATGGCAGATGCAGGACAGCGCGAATTCCTATTCTACATGGGCTTGGGTCTGCTGATGGTCGGCAACGGGTTCTTCAAGCCCAATATTTCGACGATTGTGGGCACTTTGTACACCGATAATGATCCTCGGAAGGACTCCGCGTTCACCATTTTCTATATGGGCATCAACTTGGGCGCCTTCTTGGCTCCCATCATTTGTGGTACCCTGGGTGAACAAGTTGGCTGGAAATATGGCTTTGGAGCCGCAGGTGTTGGGATGCTCCTAGCTTGCATCTGGTTCTACTTTGAAGAGAATAAATTAGAAGGTCAGGGAATGCCTCCGGGCCGAACGGGCGAAGAGCGCTTGGTCGGCAAGGACTTCGGTGTCGTGGCTACCTACATTGCAGGTAGCGTGGCCTTGGTGTATGGATTCTTGGCCTTGCAAGCGGGCATCTCTGAAGCCGCGTTGTCGACGGTCATTCAAGTTGTCGCGGTAGCTGGCCTCCTGGGCTTGGCCTACATCATTTACAACGGCACGAGCGGATCCGAACAATGGTCTCGCGTGGGTGCCATCATGATTTTCGCGGTGGCCAATATTTTCTTCTGGAGCGGCTTTGAGCAGGCGGGCGGAACGTTCAACTTGTTCGCAGCCGAGGAAACTAACCGAAGCATTTTCGGCTATGAAGTCGCCGCGTCGCTCTTCCAATCCGTCAACGCCTTGGCCATCTTCATCTTTGCGCCCGTGATTGCTTCCTTCTGGGTAAGCTTGGCTTTGAGAAACCGCAATCCCTCAACTCCTGCAAAATTTGGCTTGGGTCTCGCACTGCTCTCTTTGGGCTTCGTGGTCATGACATTAGCCAGCTTTGCCGCAGAAGGAGAAGCCCTGGTGAGCCCCATGTGGCTCGTCGGCGTCTATGTTCTCCACACATTTGGCGAACTCTGCCTCTCTCCCATTGGCCTTTCGATGATCACCAAATTGGCCCCTCCCAAAATTGTGTCCGTCATGATGGGCCTTTGGTTCGCCTCGATGGCCTTGGCCAACTACATGGCGGGCATCATGGAGTCCTTGCTGGAGAAAATCTTCCCTGGCATGAACCTCTTCGTCTTCTTGACCATCACGGCCGCTGCCGGCGCCTTGCTCATGTTTGCCTTGACGCCATTGTTGCGCCGTTTGATGCGCGGCATCCACTAAGCGAGCGCGAAGAACCCCAAAAGAAAGGGGCGCCCGTTGGGCGCCCCTTTTTTATTATGCTCCGGTTGACTGTGGCTTATTGGTAGACGAAATCATAGCCCTTCAAGGTCAACGTCCGGTACTTCTTCTCATCGAATTTATAGAGGCGGGATGGACGCTTGGCCCGTTCTGAGGAACGAATAAACTGATCCGTTTCCAGAAGGAGCTGGGACTTGAGGAGTTTGCGACGGAAATTGCGCTTATCAAAACTTTTCCCCAGGGCGCACTCATATAAGCGCTGAATATTATTTAAAGTGAATTCAGCGGCAAGGAGACTAAACCCAATGGGGCGGCGCTTCACGCGCCGCTTCAACCGCTCTTTCGCGTATTCAATAATTTCGTTGTGGTCATATGCCAAACGAGGGATTTCATTCGAAGGCACCCAGGTGTAGCCCTCTTTCTTCAAATTATGTTCGAGGGCCGCATCTAAGCGAATCGTGCAGTAGTAGGCAATGTTGATGACTCGGCCCACAGGATTGCGGTACGGATCGGCAAACCCATTGAGTTTTTCCAACATCCAGTCCTTTCGGCCCGTAATCCGTGTTAAAAGTTCATGGGCTACGAATACCGGATCTTCATCGGACCGAACAACCGAAGAAGGAATAATCCATGCACCTTCGAAGGGTTGCCCTATTTTTTTAGCCACCAGAGTTTTCAGATTTTCCCCGTCAAATCCAAATACCACAACAGAGGTTGCCAAAGCGACCTTAAATTCATCGAGAGAAAACTCAACGCGCATCATCTTTTCGTTTTAGAGTGTCAAAGTTCCTGATTCTACGCAAAAAGAATGCCTGAATTGTATAGACTCTTTAGTTTTTCACCTACATTCCATCCATGTCTATGGTTTCATCATCCCATTGGGAACACCAACGTCATCACGAGCTCTCCGATGTATTGATTGTGGGTGCTGGGTTCGTCGGTCTATGGACCGCGTGGCATTGGCTCCAACGTCACCCCAAAGGACGTATCCACCTCGTGGACCGTCTGCCCTCGATGCAGGCAGGCGCCAGTACACGGAATGCTGGATTTGCCTGTTTTGGGAGTCCGACGGAACTATTGGAAGATTTGGCCCACGAACCTGAAGACGATATCATTGAGCGGCTGCATCAACGGTATATGGGCTTGCAACAGTGGCGCAGTACATTTTCCGCCGCTGACTTGGACTGGAAGGACGCATTAGGCCACGAAGTATTTAGCCCAGATCAAAAAGATGGGTATCAAAGAGCCGTGGCCGCATTGGATCATCTCAACACTTTGGCTCATCGCGCGGATATCCCCGGGAACGTGTACCGCGTAGCCGAAGGCTTTAGTCCTCAACTACCTCATGCTATCTCCATTCGCCATGAAGCCGGCTTACATCCAGGGAAGGCATATGCCCAATTGACTCACGCTGTCTTGGCTGCAGGTGCTCGTATTCATCGGGGAGTCCCTCTCCCTCCTAAATCTGAATGGACGTACGAAAACGGCGCTTGGCGCATCCCGAGCCCTCAAGGCGTTTGGATGGCCAGAAACGTCGTCGTTGCCTCGAATGCCTGGGCTCACCTTAGCCTTCCTCAATTGGACATCGTACCGGGTCGCGGTCAAGTTCTATTCACCGATCCCATCTCGAATCTGCCCTTTCAAGGGACATACCATGCCGATGCGGGCTACCTCTATTTTCGAAATGTAGGTGATCGTTTGTTACTTGGAGGCGGAAGAAATCAATTCCGAGCCGCCGAAGAAACCCATGACGCGCAAACAAGCGATGAAGTTCAAGCCTACCTGGAAAACTACCTCCATACCGTCCTTCTTCCGGGATTCCGAGTGAATATTGCGGAACGCTGGGCTGGAACCATGGCCTTTTCCAGTGACCAAAGTAAAAAACCCTATTTGGAGGACCTTGGAGACCAAACGTATGTCGCGGCGCGCATGGGTGGCATGGGCGTGGCTTTGGCTCCCGAACTTGGCTTGAAGATGGCTGCCTTGCTTTCCGCGTGAAAAATAACTTCGCAGGCATTCGCACCTAAAAGACAAGGGCGACGCCCGTAGACATCGCCCTTTCACGCTCCAGTTTCCTGGTGTATGACATCCCGTAGGATGGTCTCCCGGTGAAATTTCCAGAGCTAACTCTGTACTCGTGACGCCTGTTTCATCGTCCGTTCCAGCCGGTGTCTGCCTCTGGGCATACTTCCTGTCCGCGTCGGTTCAGGGAGCCGACCTCTATCCCAAGGCCGCGTTGCCGCATTAGCTCTGCGCTATCTTCACTGAGGTGAAGATCCTGGCCCTCCAGGGGTTCCTCCGAATCCTTGCGGATGCATTGGTTCCTTCACAGGCGACTCGGTGCCGGAGCACTTCGCCGGGGCTGTTGAACCGCCCTTTCGGGCGGTCTTCCAGCATTGGGCTACTTGGTTTTACTTCGCTGTTTTCGTTTCCGAATTCTGCGCAGGGTTTCTTGCGATTCCCTGGAATGATCTCTCAACCATTCTTACGTCCTCCACAAATGTGGTTACCCACCTTTGAGATTCTTCCAAGTAGCGCTCAGAACTGTTCTATTTCTAGACCACACTTTCGTTCAATTCGCGTTCTTTTGGTACATTAACCTCCAGTTAGCTCGTTGGTTCTGAGACACATCCCCGGGCCCTTTCGCACCCTGGGACCAACATTGGCCGTTGCCATATTGCTGTTGTGCTTTATGAAAGTATAATACATCCTAAAGAAAACAAGGGCCTGTTAAAAAGTTTGTTTATAAAATTATTTTCAACTATAAAATGCTATAAATCAGCAATGTAACTATTTCATATTTTTGATGTTTAAACACTTTTCGAAATTATTTGAAATCCTGCTCCACCGTCCGAGAAGAGCAAATTTGAAAAATCTCACCGATGTCCCCTAGAAAACTGAATTCAGTCAGGGAGTTTGCCCCCCGATTTCGTCACACTTAGATCTCACTCAAACCCCTGAAACCAATCTATTTAGAATTAAAAAACCCGCATCTCACGATGCGGGTTTAGGGTCCTTTGGTCGGGATGACACGATTCGAACGTGCGACCACACGCCCCCCAGACGTGTACTCTACCACCTGAGCTACATCCCGAGGATGGGCGGCAAAGATATGCAAAAGGCAGAAAGTTTGCACCCTGAAGAAGTCACAATTTGAGCGGAATCAGGCCCTATTTTTGCCACACTATGGAACAAATCGAATGCCTCATCATCGGATCCGGGCCAGCCGGATACACCGCCGCCATCTACGCTGCTCGTGCTGACCTTCACCCCGTCATGTACGTAGGCCTGCAGCCCGGCGGTCAGTTGACGACGACCACCGAAGTAGACAATTTTCCCGGCTACCCAGAGGGCGTCGACGGAAATGCCATGATGGAGGATTTGAAAAAACAAGCCGAACGCTTTGGTACGGATGTCCGTTGGGGACTCGTGACGCAGGTGGACTTTAGCCAAGAAGTGGGGGGATGGCATACCATCACGGTAGATGAAACCATCCAATTACAAGCGCGAAGCGTAATCATTTCTACCGGTGCGACCGCCCAATATTTAGGCCTCCCATCAGAGGAAAAATTTATGGGCTTTGGCGTAAGTGCTTGTGCGGTTTGTGATGGCTTCTTCTTTAAAGGACTGGATGTTGTCATCGTGGGCGGTGGCGACACGGCAGCGGAAGAGGCAACTTATTTGGCCAAACTATGCCCAAAAGTCACGCTCTTAGTACGTCGTGATCAGATGCGTGCGTCCAAGGCTATGCAAAACCGCGTGATGAGCACTCCCAATATTGAGGTGCGTTGGAATACAGAAACGCTGGAACTCCTTGGCGACCAAAGCGTCGAAGGCGTGAAAGTTCGCGACCGAATTTCCGGAGAGGAATCCGTCATCCCAGCAAAGGGGTTCTTTGTAGCGATTGGTCACAAGCCCAATACTGGCATTTTTCAAGGCCAATTGGCTATGGATGAAACCGGCTACTTAATCACAACGCCAGGCAAAACGGAAACCGTTCGACCTGGCGTGTTTGCTGCAGGGGATGTTCAAGACAAGGTCTACCGACAGGCGGTTACCGCCGCGGGGACCGGTTGTATGGCCGCGCTGGAGGCCGAGCGCTATCTCGGCGCCCTCCACTAAATCCACCTTTTTGAAAGGGGCGATCTCCGCGCCCGCGCATCCGGCTACCATTGTCATCGCGAGGACGGTCATATCGGCCGACATGATGTTCAACTGGGTCAAGCTTGACGCGCACTCCGTTAAACTCCGCTTGCTCCATGGCCGTGCGGACCTCTTCGGCTCGTCCAGCCGGAACGGTAAAATAGCCGTGAGCAGGGCCTACGTTTACTCCTTGGACATCAAAGTCACCTAAGCGGCCCACTTCGCGAACGAAATCTTTCAATAAAGGCCATGTAAAGCCGTGCTTTTCACCGAGGTTAATCCAAAAGCGCTGCTCGTCAGTTCGACCCGCTTGACGGGGTCCGCGGTCTGAAGTGGCATCACTCCGTTCAAAATTGTCCCCACGCTCGTTGCGGCGACGCTCATTACGGTTCAGGTCAAGGTCGACATGCTCGGCATAGTGACGGAACAAAACATCAAACTCAGCTGCTAAGAATTTGGAAACAAGCTCTTTGGTGGAAAGACCTTCGAACATAGGCATCAAGGAAGCCACATGTTCTTCGACGAGCTCCATCCCTTCGGATTGGGCTGCGACTTTCTGCGCAAAGTGCTGTAGCTGTCCCAAGACCACATCGTTGCGCGATGGGAATTGGGCACGCTTAATTTCACGCTTGATTTCACGCTCCAGAGCGGTCAATTTGCGGGCTTCCGCATTTGTGACCATGGCCCAGGAAATACCTGTATTCCCCGCGCGACCGGTACGGCCAGAGCGGTGATTGTAGCCCTCCAAATCATTTGGCAAACGATGGTGAATGACATGGGTAATGTCCTTAACATCAATACCCCGTGCCGCCACGTCTGTGCAGACCAAAAGCCGAACTTGCTTCGTACGGAAAGCGTGCATCACGAGGTCTCGTTGCTGCTGCGACAAATCGCCATGCAAGGCCGCGGCCGTGTAACCGTCCCCAATGAGGGACTCGGCTGTCTCTTGCGTCTCCACTTTGGTGGTACAGAAGATCATCGCATACATTCCGGGTGAACTGTCAATCAACCGACGTAGCCCTTTGTAGCGGTTTTCGCGGGTAGTCAAAAAGGCAAAGTGCTCAACTTGGGTAGACGCCATGTTCCGCTGCCCAATTTGGACTTGTAATGGGTTATCCATGAATTCCTTGGTGATCTTCTCGATAGGCTTGGGCAAGGTGGCGCTGAACAACCACGTATTCATGCCTTCAGGGGCCTTTTCCAAAACTTCTCGGACATCGTCCAGGAAGCCCATATTGAGCATTTCATCCGACTCGTCGAGGACCAGCGTTTGTAAGGCGTCAAACTGAACATCGCCACGACGGGCCAAGTCCATCATTCGACCTGGGGTAGCGACCAAAATGTCAACCCCTTTGCGCATCGCGGTTTGCTGCGTGCGAATGCTCGATCCGCCATATACCGCCAATAAACGGATGTGACGCATGTTTATAGCATACTTCTCCATTTCGCCGGCAATCTGAACACAGAGTTCACGCGTGGGGGAGAGAATCAGGACGCTGGGCTTTTTAGGCTCAGCGCCACGTTGGCCATCCAAAATTTGTAATAGGGGCAATCCAAAAGCGGCCGTTTTACCGGTTCCGGTTTGGGCCAATGCGATCAAATCGCGTTTTCCCTCGTCTGCCAACAAGGCAGGAATGGTCTCAGCCTGAATTGGCGTCGCTTCGGTAAAGCCCAAAGCGTCAATCGCATCAAGCAAAGGCTGGTTGAGCCCGAGGGTGTTGAATAAAGTCATAGGGAAATTTAAGTGTGCAAAGGTAGGCGGCTTTTCCGAGCCAAAGTGAGAAAAAAACGTACAGCCGTATAAGCCGGATTCTGTCCGTGCCGAAGCACGTCCTTGTCATTGATCTAGGCAAGCGGTCACCCCCTTGCTCCATCTGCCTACCCTCCGACATTGGGCGAGCAGCCCTTAAGCATCGGTCTACGTGGCATTTCAACCCGCGAGGTTTACCAAGCCAGCCTGGTTACCCAAACTGCTGGTGGGCTCTTACCCCACCTTTTCACCCTTACCACGTTGCTCGATCGATGCCTCGTGGCGGTTTCCCTCTCTGCGGCACTAGCTGTCAGACTCCCCTTACGGGTCCTCTGCCTTCCTGTTAAGAAGCGCGGTGCTCTGTGTTGTCCGGACTTTCCTCCTTGAAAATCAAGGCGACAAGGCCGACTGTACGCGGCGACAAAGGTAGTCTATTTTGAGCGGTGCAAAATTTCAATCTCCAGCGCGCCTTGGCCGAACAACTGATACGAAGCGTCGTAGTAGCGCAAACCGGCATCTTTTCGAAGCATTTGTTCGAGCTCATGGCGAAGCCGCCCACTTCCATTTCCATGGATCAATACGATGCGTCCATCGCCACGGCGGCGTGCTTCCGCAATGGCTCTGCGCGCATGGTCGAGCTGGTGGAGCAGTTTCTCGTGTGCACTTGCCTCTCGATGGAGCGGGGGCAGTTCATGCAAGTGGAGGTCCTTTTCTATGGGGCCTAGTTTGGCCGGTTGGTGTGAAGGCAGAGTGGGTTCCGCGCTGAGCCGAACGTCCAAATCCTTTTGCGTTACCGGCGTTTGGGCCATCCAACGCATTACTTGTTCATCCCTATGAATGAGTTCCTGCGCCAAAAAAACCCGGGTAAATTCTCCCGCGAGCACCTCCACGTCTTCCCCGCGAACAGAAATAACCTTCCCCTCCCCGACTTCATCGAGAAAGGTGACCCAATCACCTACTTGAAACGGATGCCCCATGGGCCAAAAGTACGCGCCAAAAAAAAGCCCCCGGCACGAGGCCGGGGGCTTGTAAACAATCGTTTCCGACTGTGGTCGCTTATTGAAGCACCACGCGGAGGTTGCTTTCGCCTTGCTCACCGCTCAAGCGGATGGTGTAGACACCCTTCGGCAAGTTGCGCAGATCCATCGGGATCTCCACCACGCCATCCTGCTTGGCCACCGGCTCGTTCACGAGGATCTGGCCTACGCCGTTCACCACTTGAATCGAACCTTCGAAGGCTTCTGCTCCGGAGATGCTCACCACGACTTGACCGTTCGAGGGGTTCGGGAAGGCACGAGCCACTTGGTTCAAGCCGTTCTCGCCCACGCTGATCGTCGAGGTCACCTGGAAGCTCGTAGAGTCGGACGTACCGCAAACGGTATCCGTCACCACCAAGCTCACAGTGTACATACCGGCCGTACCGTAGTTGTGCTGGGTCATCATGCCACTGCCTGTCGCACCGTCGCCAAAGCTCCAGTTGAAGACATGGCCGCTAGAGCCCGTAGCGTCGAAGTCGAACAAGCCCGTAGAGGGGTTGGTCTCGACACCGCTACCCACAGCCACTGCCGTGTCCGTGTTGATGGCGAAGCTGACTTCCTTGCGGATGTTCGAGCAACCGGCTGATCCAAAGAAGATTTGACCGTTCCAACAACGGGGGCTGTTCACCGGGTTGGGGTATGCACCACCGAGACCTTCCGTGATCGTGAACTTCGGATGGATGTACCAAGGAGATACGCCGGCCGTACCCGTACCGTTGGTGTATTGAACAACACCTGAAGTCAAACCTACAAAGAAGCCATACGTCGCTCCCGCAGGGATGGTCACGCTCACAGGCAAGTAGCCCGTGGTTGCGCTGCTCGTCAAGTTGACCGTACCCGAAGCAAGCTGGCTCCACGATGCAGCGGACTGCGTGGTGTAGTTACCCGGGGTATAGTAGACGA
>Ga0115566_10001738_pt1 | contig 18453 bp, 15 predicted proteins | sample COGITO_mtgs_1204_3_FD_87173 | JGI IMG/M metagenome (GOLD analysis project Ga0115566, IMG submission 87173) | Pelagic marine microbial communities from North Sea - COGITO_mtgs_120405 | ecosystem: Environmental > Aquatic > Marine > Epipelagic | place: Germany:Helgoland, sampling site Kabeltonne...
AGATAGGTATTCCAGAGACATAACGATCACGATGATGACAAGCAAAATCGCCGCTGCTGTGTCATATTCATAGCGGTCGAACGCCGTGTTCAACGTGGCCCCAATCCCGCCTGCCCCAACAAGTCCAAGGATGGCGCTTTCCCGAAAGTTGATGTCGAGACGGTACATAGAAAGTCCAATTAAGCGTGGCATGACCTGCGGCTGCACACCATAATTGATCCATTGCGTCCACTTTGCACCTGATGCATTTATCGCTTCCGCCTGCACGCGGTCCATACTTTCGATGTCTTCGGCCAACAGCTTAGATAGAAACCCAATCGTCGCAAAACTCAGTGTCAGAAAACCAGCAAGCGGCCCAAAGCCAAAGATCGCAACCAATAGAATCGCAACAATGATTTCTTGCAAGGCACGACTTAAGGCGATGATGCCACGGCACATCAAATACACAGGCAAAGGTGCCACATTACGTGCGGCACCCAGAGCAATTGGTATAGAGATAGCGATGCCAACCACGGATGAAGCCACAGTCATCACGATGCTTTCAAACATGCCTTCCCAGATATCGCTTGAACGCGTTGAGAAATCTGGATTGGTGAACGCCAAAACGAATGCTTTGCCACGTTCAAGCCCATCGTAGACGCGGGACCAATTCACGTCTATCGTCATATAGGCCGCTGCGAAATAGGCAATAAAACCAAGTGTCAATGTCCATCGAAGGGTTGGTTTTTTGATGAGCGGTGGCCTTTTCCATGGCTTGCCAATCAGCGCCGGGTCGCTCATTCTGCTGCCTCATCATCATCTTCATTAACTGTCTCGATTGTCGCTTCCCAATCCTCTTCGCCGTAAATTGTTGTTAAAACCTCCGGCGTCAGTCCATCAGGCGCGCCGTCGAACTCCACTACACCAAACCGCAGGCCAATCACGCGCTGCACAAACATCTGCGCCAAGGCGACGTCGTGAATATTGATGATCGCGGCAAGGCTACGTTCGGCACAAAGCTCACAAATCAACCGCATGATTTGGCGAGAAGTTTTTGGATCAAGCGAGGCGGTTGGCTCGTCAACCAATAATAAGGCTGGGTTTTGGATCAGTGCGCGGCAGATACCAACTCGCTGGCGTTGCCCGCCTGACAGTTCATCAGCGCGTTTGTCTGCCATATGCGCCAGGCCAACACGGTCAAGCAACCGGAAAGCCTCATCCACATCGGTCTGAGGAAACCGCCGCAAAAAACTGCGCCAGAACCCTACATAGCCCAGCCGCCCAGATAGCACGTTCTCCATGACTGTGAGGCGCTCAACTAACGCGTATTCTTGAAAGATCATTCCCATCCGGCGGCGTTCACGGCGTAGTGCACCGGCCGACAGCCCCGTAAGCTCCAGGCCTTCAAGATGTACCGTGCCAGATGTCGGCTCTACCAGCCGATTGATACAACGAATTAGTGTCGATTTACCCGCACCAGACGGCCCTATCAAAGCGAGCACTTGTCCTTCTGGCACGTCGAGCGTTATAGCCTTCAAAGCTTGATCGCCAGTTTTGTAAGTCTTGACCAGCTTGTCGAGCCGCAGCATAACAGCCTCCCCAATTTTCTATTATAAAGGGCGAGCCAAAATACCCGCCCTTTATAATTTTATTCACAAGCGTAGCTTACACCGTTTGCAGTATCTATTTTTCGAATGACTTCCCAGAACTCCTGATAAGTCATCTCAAGGAACTGACCTTCGTTTGATTTCTCAAACTCGGCCTGCAAAGACGTGCCGTCCCACTTAAAATTAAAGAACGCATTGCGGATGCTCTCTTTCAATTCTGGCGTCAGGTTATGCGCTGTACCAAAGCCCGTTGTCGGAAAGGTTTGTGATTTATAGATTACTTTGACCTGATCCTCACTGATCACACCACGGCTCAGCATGCGAGACTTGACCGAGTTAGCAATCGACGCAGCTTGGTAGTCCTTATTGGCCACACCAAGAATTGAGTTGTCGTGCTTGCCTGAATACACTGGCTCAAAGTCACGCTCAGGCAGCATATCAAAATCTCCCTTCAAGATAGCACTTGGCGCTTTGAACCCTGAATTCGACGTTGGTGATGTGAAAGCGAGTTGCTTGCCTTTGATATCTTCAACCTTTTCTATGCCAGAGCCTGGATAGGTGATGATCTCCATCTCATATCCAAAATTGCCGTCCTTGGACGCCATAATCGTGAAAGGATTGAAACCAGCACAGTTAACCGCTAGCGGGTTGGAACCAGTATTAAAACCCGCAATATGTAACCGTCCCGAGCGCATCGCCTCAATTTGGGCGGCATTGTTCTGCACTGGAAAGAACACGACTGACTTGCCGGTTTCCTTTTCAAGGTGCGTCAGAAAGTCAGACCAGGCTGCTTTGTAAACAGCGGGATCCTCAACAGGTGTGTACGCAAAGATCAATGTATCAGGATCTACCTGATCGGCTGGATCCGTTGGCGTGTCGGCAATCAAATCGCCATCGACGTCACAAAAACGTTCGTCTAAATCACCGCGCGGACATTCTTGTGCCACAGCCGGAACTCCGAGTACAATTGCGACAGATAAAGCTGCGCTAGACAAAAGAGTATTCATAAGTTGCATGTCAAATTCCTCCCATAGGCTTATAAGCTATCCAAAAAACTGGGTATTACAAGATTAATTTTTGCGGCCGCTCAACTAACAATAATCCCATGTGTTGCCCAACTGGAAAATCGGTCTGCATCCGCCAGATCAGGCAAAAAATCATTTAAATAGCCTTCAGAAAACAATCGAAACGGAACACGGGCATTGCGGGCCGTGTAATAATCAATGGCGCTGTCCCCGACATAAAGCGCTTGGCCTGGGCGGACACCCAACTGCTCACAACACAGCAACAACGAGTGTGGGTCAGGCTTTTTCGGTCTGTCGGGTATTGCACCAGCAATCACTTCGAAATGCCTGCTCAAATCCAATGCATCGCAAATATCCCGCGCAGGTTGATCAAGTTTGTTTGTACAAATGCCAAGAGGGATGCCAGAAGCGCGAAACCCTTCAAGGGATGGGACTACTCCCGGATAAGGCCGGGTCAGAATTGTCATGTTCGCAGTGTAACTGGCCAACAAGAGGTCGTAGGTCGTTTGCTGAAGCCTCGCGTTGCCGCCTCCTGTCGCGTCAAGACAACGCGCAACAAGCGCCTCCATCCCATTGCCGATAAAGGAAATGATTGTCGGCAGATCAAGCGGTGCTCTACCAACCCCTTTTAGGGCCTCGTTTGCTGCGGCATGTATATCGGGTGCGCTATGTATCAGCGTTCCATCTAAATCGAAAATTATTGCTTTTGGCAGGATCATGCTTTGCTCATTACATTGTAATTACAAGCAGCACTATGGCCTATATCTGGTTTAAAAAGCAACGTCGTGAAAATTTGGCAGACATCTGCTTTGGCCACACGCCCTCGGATTAAACCTTGCGCATGCATTTAATCGCAGATTATCAGCTCACTGCGATTACAGCACTCATCGATAGAAAGTTAGCCCGGTGGATGGACCACATCTGTTCCAGATCATAATCAGCATTGCAGGAGCGGCAACCCTTCTTATTTGGGCTGTACGCTTAGTGCGGACCGGGGTCGAACGTGGTTGTGCGGCTCATATGCGCATTTGGCTCCAGCATTCAGCTAAGAACCGGTTGTTTGCAACAGCCACTGGGACCGGTGCCGCTCTTTTGCTGCAAAGCTCAACTGCGGTCGCTGTATTGGCCTCTAATTTTGTTTCCAAAGGCGGCCTCGCAACTGCCACGGGATTTGCTATCCTGTTAGGCGCAGACGTTGGCTCAGCCTTGGTGACCCAGTTGTTGATCTTCCGACAGCCCATTCTGATCCCCTTGCTGCTTTTGATTGGCGTGATTGTTTTCTTACGCGGAGAAGGCAGTGGCTCTCGGCAAATCGGTCGCATTATGATTGGTCTTGCATTGATTTTTGTGTCTTTGGAAATGATCCGCGACGCGACTGAGCCTATGGTCTCGGACCCGGCGACACAGGTGGTTATGGCCTATTTTGCGCGTGATTTATTAACTGCCTTTGTCATCGGTGCAGCCTTCGCCTGGACTGTACACTCAAGTGTCGCTGCTGTTTTGCTATTTGTGACGCTTTCTGGCCAAGACATTTTGCCAATCACAGCTGCGGCGGCGATGGTTCTAGGTGCCAACCTGGGTGGAGCACTGATAGCATTTGTTCTCACATACAAGGCACCCGTAGTGGCTCGGCGCATGGTGATGGCCAATCTTGTGTTGCGCGGAGGCGGTGCGCTTATTGCAATACTAGTGATCACAAAAATCCCCGACCTCATGGGGCTTTTGGGAAATTCACCTGCACAACAGTCGATCAATCTGCACCTCGCCTTCAACGTGGCTTTGGCGATCGCGGCGCTGCCCTTCGTGGGTCCAATCACAATGGCCCTCTCCTATTTCATGGCCGAAAAATCTGGTCCGAGCAGTGCTCTGGATGCCGCCAGCGCACTCGATCCCGCCTTGCTGGATCGCCCGCAACGTGCTATTGATAGTGCCGCGCGTGAATTGCTTGGAATGGGCCAAAAAATCGAACAGATGCTGATCGCGGTCGCCCCCCTATATAATCAGTGGAATGTTACCACCGCCAGTATGATCGCCGATCAGGACACAGTGATCAAACAGACACATCTGGATATCAAACTTTATCTGGCGCGCCTTGGCCAAAAGGGAATGCACAAGGATCTGAGCCGCCGCGCACAAGAACTCGCCTCGATTTCATCCAGTCTTGATTCCGCCTCAGATGCCATTACAAGGATAATGATGGAACTCGCTGAGCGTCTGCATACACAAAATCTCCAGTTTTCACAGCAGGGTCAGCATGAAATCCGGGATTTCACCGATCGGGTCCAAAGCAATGTGCAACTGGCCTTGAATGTCATGATGAACCAAAACCCGGCCGAAGCGCGCGAGCTAGTGGCGGCAAAGGATAAGGTGCGCAAGGTCGAACAGAAACTACAACGTAGCCACATTGGTAGATTGCGCGAAGGCTTGGTTGAAAGTATTGAAACCAGCAACATCCATCAGGAAACGCTCCGGGCACTAAAGCAGGTCAACAACGCATTTGCGATGGTTGGATACCCGATACTTTACAAGTCCGGGGATTTACTGAAAAGTCGCCTGGCTTAGACTGGGTCGAGCAGCGGTCTTGGATTCAGTGAATTGCGACATAGGTTCAGCTGGCACTTTCAGACAAAACTAGCAATCCGATGCGAGCTCTCATTCATCTGACAGCACCCTTCTGAACTGTGGAGTGGAAAATTTAAAAGCAATAGACGCTTCAAAATGTAACAAGTTAAATCAAATGACTTGCAGTGAAACTTTTTAGCTAAGTCATCAGACACTTTCAGGCGTATAGATATCAAAGCCGAAAGTTACCCTGTGAACACCAACATCGCGACCACCGCTTTTGGCTTTCAATAAGGTTGCTATGGTTTCTTTGGCAAAACGGTCCATCGGGTGTGAGATTATCATCGACAGAGTGCCGTCAATTAAGGCCGCGCGTGTTTCATCAAACAATTCGTAGCCGACGGCAACAAAATCATCTCGCTTTGGTATTGCCTGAAGGGCCGCAATTGCGCCGGTGACGCCCCCACCTGAGATGTATAGTCCGCAGAGATCTGGGTAGTCGGTAAGTAATTTTTCCACGTGTTCGCGGGCGACTGCGGCGGACTCATATGTCGGTAATGGCTCAAGAACAGAGAAATTGGCGTTGTGCTCTCGGAAATAAGAGCGAAATCCGCTTTCGTTCATTTCTTGGTTGCGGAGCCGATGAGAGCCAACCAGCACGCCAATTTTACCCGGATCACGGACCATCTTGTCAAAGGCCCAGGCTGCTGTTCTTCCGACTTTCCAATTATCAAGGCCAACGAAGCTAATGTTTCCCTTTGCTGTAAGGGGACCGATTAAGGATACAACAGGAACGCCTGTTTCTAGAACCGCGTCGATTGCATCTGCAACAAGCGGGTGCTGAGGCGCAACGATCGCTAAGGCCTCGCACCGTTTCCCCATAGAGATCATATGTTCTGCGACCCGCTCAGGAGTTAGATCGTCAAGATATTCTACTGTTAACTCGATCTTGTGACCGTCGTAGGTATGTGCAACGTCTGAAATAGTGTCACCAAGGTTGCGGTAAAATTTCCGCGATCCTCGCTGTAAGAGCACTCCAAGTCGATGTGTGGTTTGGGTTGATTTTACGGCGTTCTCAATGGTGCCTAAGCCATAAAATCCGATCTCCGCTGCTGCTGCGAGAACGCGTTCTTGCGTTGGTGAGCGAACCGATTCGGGTTGATTTAAGACACGGTTAACAGTTGACACCGACACGCCAGCGGCCGTCGCAAGATCAGGTATCGTTGGTCTTTTCATGTCAAAAAATTTCATTATTGGTGCGACTAGAAACGAAATGATATGAAATTTCGCTTTTGGAATTATTGGTGTTGATTTGAAAGATGTCAACAATGCAGTAACGGAGTGTTGATTTAGCTCACGAGACAACCGAGCAATCAACGTCTTGGGGGAGGCCCAACACACAATTAAGAGATGAATGACCTGCTTTGGCAGACCAATTGTCTTGTGCTCTCTCTCGCGAGCAAATCGGCCAATTCGGCCAAAATACATTGTCGAGCCGTCAGCATGCGGCTTTATCCAAGGGAGGAAATCGACATGAAAAAACTTATTACAACCACAGCTGCGCTAGCGTTTACAGCATCCGGTGCTTTTGCTGCTGACATCGCATTGGTCATCGGATCTAACCAAGACTCATTCTGGAACGTTGTTAAAAAAGGCGCAGAAGACGCGGCTATGGTGATCGAAGCACGCGGTGGCTCTTTGAACATCTTGCAGACAAACAACTACGACAACTACGGCGCTGATCTTGCGACACTTATTGAGCAAGCGACTGCTCAGGGTGTTGATGGTATCGCGACTGTTCTTCCTGTTCCTGATGCGCAGTTGCCTGCGATCAAAGCGGCTCAGGACGCTGGTATCAAGGTCACATTGCTTAACGGTGGTGGCGATTTCCTAGAAGAATCCGGCGCGTTGAACTACTTCGGTTCTGATGAATATGTTGCTGGTGTTGCTGGCGGTAAATATATGGCGAATTCTGGCGCGGCTCACATTTTGTGCCACATTCAGATCCCAGGCACAGTGAACCTAGAAGCGCGCTGTAAAGGCGTTGCAGATGGCGCAACAGAAGCCGGTGCAAAAGCAACTATCTTGCGAGTCCCTGCTAACCTTGACGGTGACGTTGCGGGTACATCAGCAGCAATCGAAGCGGAACTTAATGGTGACGCATCAATCGACGCAGTTGTGAACTTGGCAACATGGGCGGCGGATGCGTCTGCAGCCGCAATTGAGCAGCTCGGCAAAACTGGTGAAGTTAAGCTAGGGACATTTGACCTTAGCCCATCCACACTAGACCGTATCAAAGCCGGCACTCAGACTATGGCAATTGACCAAACGCCTTACTATCAGGGCTTCCTATCAGTTTCCACACTTGCAGCGCACATCGACTTTGGTACAAAAGTTGCGACTGAGCCAGTCCTAACAGGCCCAGCAATCGTTGACGCGTCTAACATCGACGCGACATTCGCTGGTGTTGAAGCAGGTACACGCTAAATAACGCTCTATGGTCAGCCAGCTTTTGCGTTGGCTGACCATTTTAACAAATTCCCACTCACTTGACCCAGCCGCACACTTGCGGGGAGAGAAACCTTGTCCCATACAGATACGAACAGTTCACCGGCACCGAACCCCAAATCCGCCAGTTCTAGTTTCTCATTAGGCGAATTGATCCGTAGCCCAGCAATGGGTGCTTTTGTTGGAATGGTGATCGTCTTTGTCATCTTCGCAATGTTTGGCTTTTCGCGGAACTTTCTTTCGATTGCAGGTTTTGCGAATTGGATGAACTTTGCCAGCACGGTTGGCATTATTGCCATTCCGGTTGCCTTTCTAATGATCGCGGGCGAGCTTGATATTTCGACAGGAGCTGTCCTTCCTGCCTCTGCTATGATGCTTGGCATCAGCGTAAATCACTATGAGCTGCCGATGTGGCTTGGCATTATGATGACACTGGCCATGGCCGCAAGTGTTGGACTAGTGAATGGTCTGCTGGTCACACGTACGCAGGTGCCATCATTCATTGTTACGCTTGCCACCCTATTTGCTGTTGGTGGCCTAACACTGGCTCTATCTGACTTTTTGATAAACAATACGAACGTGTCTATGCAATCTCCAGATTGGGCAAAGGCTCTTTTTGGAACACGGTATTTTGGGTTTCGCTCGGCTGTATACTGGTGGATTGGATTGATCGTTGTTTTCTGGTTCTTTTTGCACAAATCGCCTTGGGGCAATTGGGTGTTTGCCGTTGGTGGCGATCCAGAAAGCGCGCGCAATGCAGGTATTCCTGTCAACAAGCTTAAAATTTGGCTCTTTATCCTATGTTCTGTATGCACAGCGCTGGCTGGCATGTGTCAGGTGATCCAGTTCAATTCAGCTCAATCAGCTACCTTCTTTAACATGATCTTTTTCACCATTATTGCGAGTGTTGTTGGCGGGGTTCTTTTGAACGGTGGCTTTGGCTCTGTTGCTGGGGTTGTCTTTGGAACTATGACGCTTGGCATCGTACAGCAAGGGATCAACTACACAGACATCGACCGCAATCTTTCGTTGCTCATTATCGGTGTAATGCTTTTGATCGCTGTTTTGATGAACGGAACTTTCCAGAAACTTGCGACCAGTTGGTCGTCCAGCAAGAAGGAGGACTAAGTCATGTCAGATACACAAAACGTTCTTGAACTTCGCAATGTTGATAAGTCATTCGGACCGATCGACGTACTTCATAAAATCAGCCTTTCCGTCAAAGCAGGCGAAGTGTTGTGTTTGTTGGGTGATAATGGTGCGGGTAAATCTACATTGATCAAAACCATGGCGGGTGTGCACGCACCAACACGTGGTGAAATTTTGATGGATGGCAAACCGGTGAGCTTCAGTGGGCCAAAGGTGGCTCAAGAGGCGGGAATTGCCTGTGTGCATCAATTCGGAGGCACTTTTCCTTTGATGTCCATTGGTCGAAGCTTTTTCGCAGGCGTTGAGCCGACCAAAGGTTGGGGGCCCTTCAAGGTTTTTGACCGTGAAAAGGCCAATGAAATTGCTGTCCGCGAAGTCCGTAATTTCGGCATCACCCGCATCGAAGATGGCGATCGCCTTGTCGGTGGTTTATCGGGTGGTGAGCGCCAATCTCTCGCGATTGCGCGGGCGGTTTATTTTGGCGCACGTGTTTTGATCCTTGATGAACCGACCGCGGCTCTTGGCGTCAAACAATCCGCGCATGTGTTGCGTATTGTGAATGAAGCGAAACGCCGCGGTTTGGCCGTGATTTTCATCACGCACCAAGTGATGCATGCAATGGCTGTTGGGGACCATTTTGCGGTTTTGATCCGTGGGTCAATTGCGGCTGACTTCCGCAAGGGTGATAGAACGCGCGAGGAAATCGCGGACCTCATGGCGGGAGGGGAATCTATGATTGATCTCGAAGCAAGCATCGAAGGCTAAACTGCGTCGGACGAGGGTCGTTCAAACCGTCCGTTAAAGTTACAGGTCAAACAGGATGTTGCACAAAAATTGCAACTAATAGACGGGTTCTGTGCCCGACCAAAATTTTGGAGATTTCCGATGACCAGATTGGCTATCATTGGTGCAGGGCTGATGGGAGAAGATCACGCCCATATCGTGTCCAAAGACTTATCCGGAGCCACGCTTCAGGTCGTGTGTGATATGGACATTGAGCGGGCGAAAACCGTTGCAAATGCTACGGGTGCCAAGGACGTCGCCACTGACGCCCAAGCGGTGATTGCACGGCCAGACGTTGATGCGGTCATTGTGGCCTCTCCGGATTTTACGCATGCACCTTTGTCCAAGGCCTGTATCGAATTGGGCAAGCCTATCCTGTGCGAAAAGCCGCTCTCGCAGTCGTCTTCTGAATGTCTTGAGGTGATTGAGGCTGAACAAAGAGTGGGAAAACAGCTGGTCATGCTCGGCTTTATGCGCCGCTATGATCAATCCTATATAGAGATGCGACAGGCCCTAACCAACGGGTCATTGGGCCGTGCGCTTATGATGCATAATTTCCACCGCAATGTGGAAACACCGGCAGCAGATTTCACTGGTGCGATGGCCATCACAAATTCAGCACCCCATGAATTTGATGTGGTGCGTCATGTCTTAGGGACTGAGTTTGTCAGTGTGACGGCTCATCAGCCGCGTCGGTCTGATGACCGTGTGGCCCCTGTGGTGATGGTGTTAGAGACTGCGAATGATCAACTTGTGACAATCGAAATTAATAACAACGCCGCTTATGGCTATGACGTGCGCGCCGAATTGGTCGGCGAAGCGGGGTCGATGGCCATGAACAACGTGGCATATACGCGCACAGATATGAAGCTGGCCTCAAGCACCCGATATGACACGGATTGGCGCGGGCGCTATCACGAGGCTTATGTTCGCCAAAACCGCGACTTCTTGCGCTTTGTTGAAACAGGAATATTCCCAACCATCGCATCGGATTGCTGGGATGGATTTTGCTCAGCAATAGTGGCTGAAGCTGGGGTAAAAGCCCTCGAAACGGGCCAAAGGCAGCCTGTCACAATGATCCCAAAGCCTGAGTTCTATTCCGTTAAAAAGGGGGTAGTCGCATGAAACTTGGATTTGTATCCGATAGCCTTGGTGGAATGGGGTTCGAGGAGATGCTCGATCACGCGGCCCGTATGGGCGTATCGGGGATTGAGGTGAACACCTGCGGTTGGTCAACTGCGCCGCATTGTCAAATGGATGATCTGATGGGCAACAGCACAGCTCAGAAAAAATTCCTAAAGGCCTTTGAAGATCGTGGGCTCGACATCATAGCGTTCAATGCCAATGGTAACCCGCTCCATCCGACAGATACGAAGCAAAGCGAGGATTTGAAAAAGACACTGCGCCTTGCAGGTGAGATGGGGGTCAAGACCGTCTGCACCATGTCAGGACTGCCCGCAGGGAACCCAACAGATACCATGCCCAACTGGGTTGTGTCGTCTTGGCCGCCTGAAACGCAGGATATTTTGAACTACCAATGGCAAGAGAAGCTGATCCCGTTTTGGAGCGAGATCGCCGCTTTGGCGCGGGCAAACGGAGTTGAGCGGATCGCGCTTGAGCTGCATGGCAACCAATGCGTTTATAATGTGCCGTCATTGCTAAAGCTGCGCGCAGCCGTCGGACCGGTGATCGGCGCAAATCTCGATCCGTCGCATTTGTTCTGGATGGGGGCGGATCCGCTGGCCGCCGCTGAGGCATTAGGGAACGCGATTTACCATGTACATGCTAAAGATACGCTTTTAAATGCGCCTGTTCAGGCGACCACGAGCCTCTTAGAAAATGGCTCGCTGATGGATATTCCAGCGCGGTCTTGGTCCTATATCACTCTTGGCTTTGGGCATGGCGAGGAATGGTGGCGGCAGTTCTGTTATAGGCTCAAAATGGCTGGATACGACGGCTGGTTATCCATAGAACACGAAGATGTACTTCTAAACTCACTTGAGGGACTCGAAAAATCGGTCGCTCTTTTGCAGGGCGTCATGCCTGGCAAGCCAGCAGACTATAAACCGCAGGATATCTAATATGACATTTCAACTCGCAGCTTGTGCAGAGATGCTTTGGCAAGACAAACCAATCCACTGGCGCGCAGCCCGTTTGCACGAAATGGGGTTTGGCGTTGGCCTATGGAATTGGCCCGCTTGGGATTTGGACGCGCTGGAAAAAACAGGTGCGACTTTTACGATCATGAACGGTTACTTAGAGGGGCGTTTGGCTGATGCCGAAGGCGCTGACATGTTGCTTAAATCAGCGCGTGAGACGGCTCAAATTGGCAAACGCCTTGGCGTGCATCGGCTGAACCTTCACGGTACGGGTCTGGGGGATCAGGGCCTGCCAATTCAGCAGATGGCCCATGTGGCACCGGGGATGTGGCTACGCGCCCGCGATACGCTTAATCGCATCTGTGATGTGGCGGAAGAAGAGGGCGTGACATTTACGCTTGAAAACCTGAACCTGCGCGAACACCCCGGCTGTCCGTTTAATTCAACCTCTGATGTTTTGTCGTTGGTGTCTGCGGTTGATCGCCCTGATCTACGGATCAACTTGGACCTCTATCACACACAGATTGGCGAGGGCGATGTCATTCGTCATGCTGAAGCCTGCTTGCCGTGGATCGGTGAAGTGCAAGTTGCTGACAACCCCGGCCGCTGCGAGCCTGGCACAGGTGAGATGAATTGGCCGATGATCGCCCGCGCGTTGGCCGACATGGGCTATGCTGGCCCTGTTGGTATGGAAGCCTTCGCAAAAGACAAGCCAGAAGACGCGCTCGACGCCTTCCGCGCTGCATTCACACTATAACCACCGTTTGAGAGAGACCTCATCATGATCAAAGTTGGACTTTTGGGCGCAGGCCGCATTGCCGGTGTACACGCCACAGCTATTTCTTCAAATCCCGGAAGCACTCTGGCTGCCGTTTCGGACTATATCCCTGCAAACGCTGAAAAGCTTGCCGCCGAATATGGCAGCACGGCGCGCACGACCGAAGAGATCATCGCCGATGACAGCATTGACGCGGTGCTCATCGCGACATCCACTGATACGCATTCCGACCTAATTGAACAGGCGACTGCAGCGGGGAAAGCCGTGCTCTGCGAAAAGCCCGTGGATCTTAGCCTCGAACGCGCTCGCGCCTGCCGTGAGAACACAAAGGCCTCAGGCAAGCCAATCATGATTGGCTTCAACCGTCGCTTTGACCCGAATTTCAGCGCGATGAAAGCGGCCCTTGATGCAGGGGAAATTGGCAAGCCAGAGCTTCTGTCGATTACCTCATTTGACCCGGCACCACCCCCGATTGCCTATGTGAAAGTATCGGGTGGTTTGTTCCGCGACATGATGATCCACGATTTTGACATGGCCAACTTCATGATGGGCGAAGCCCCAGTGAGCATTATGGCCGCCGGCTCTTCGATTGTGGATGCTGAAATTGGCGCGGCAGGTGATGTGGATACGGCCGCTGTCACAATGACCTATGCGGACGGGCGCATTTGCGTCATCAAGAACTCTCGCCGCGCGGTCTATGGCTATGACCAGCGGGTAGAATTGTTGGGGGCAGAGGGGCTTTTGCAAGCTCAAAACATGCTTGAAAACACATTGGTCAAATCCACGGCGGCTGGCGTAACCGGTGCCAAGCCGACCTATTTCTTCTTGGAACGGTACATGCCATCTTACGCCAAGGAATGGGGCGCATTTGTTGATGCTTTGACGGGGGGCACGGCGCTACCAGTCACGCTCGACGACGGCATTAACGCACTGGCGATGGCAGAAGCTGCAACGACATCGTCGAAAACTGGTCAGCCCGTAAGGTTGGCTGATGTCTAATCTTGACCTCATCACGATTGGGCGCTCGTCGGTAGATTTGTACGGCGCGCAGATTGGTGGTCGTCTTGAGGACATGGGATCCTTCGACAAGTATATTGGTGGGTCTCCTACCAATATTGCTTGTGGAACATCCCGCCTTGGATTGCGCAGCGCTGTGATTACGGGTGTTGGCGATGAACATATGGGGCGCTTTATCATAGAACAGCTTCAGCGCGAAGGCGTCGTAACATCAGGGGTCAAGATTGATCCTGATCGTCTGACGGCCTTGGTTTTGCTGGGCATTCGGGATGAAGAGCAGTTTCCATTAATATTCTATCGTGAAAACTGTGCGGATATGGGACTTTGTGAAGAAGACATTGATCCTGATTTTATCCGCTCGGCCCGCTCGGTTGTGGCCACAGGCACGCATCTAAGCAATCCGCAGGTCGAGGCCGCGACGATTAAGGCGCTGAACATCGCGCGCGACGCAGGTCTTCAAACGGCACTTGATATTGATTATCGTCCAAATCTTTGGGGGGTTGCAGGACACGGGGAAGGCGAAAGCCGCTTTGTAGAAAGCGAGGCAGTAACGCAAAAACTGCAAAGCACGCTTCATTTGTTTGATCTGATTGTCGGAACAGAAGAAGAGTTCCACATTGCAGGGGGCAGCACTGATACGATTGAGGCCCTGCGCGCGGTTCGTGCCGTGTCGTCGGCAACGCTGGTCTGTAAACGCGGTGCAGCGGGAGCTGTGGCCGTCACAGGTGATATCCCCGAAAGTTTGGACGAGGGTGAAACGGGACCAGGTTTTCCGATTGAGGTGTTCAATGTTTTGGGAGCAGGTGATGGATTTATGTCGGGCCTGCTTAAAGGATGGCTTGATGGGGAAACTTGGCCCGTTGCGTTAAAATATGCCAATGCCTGCGGTGCCTTTGCCGTGAGCCGTCATGGATGCACGCCCGCCTATCCAAGTTGGGAAGAGCTGCAGTTTTTCTTTGAACGCGGCATTACGCGACCCGATCTGCGCAATGACGCGGAATTGGAACAGGTGCATTGGGCCACCAATCGGGCTGGGGATTGGTCCAGCGTTAAAACCTTTGCCTTTGATCACCGCATGCAATTGGAAGCGATGGCGGGATATACCAAAGACAAAGGCGGCGCATTCAAAGAGCTATGTTTGAAAGCGGCTCTTGCAGTTCAAGCTGGTCAGCCCGGTTATGGTATTCTCTGTGATAATCGGATCGGTCGCGCGGCACTTCATGCAGCGTCGGGTACTGGTTTATGGATTGGTCGCCCAACCGAATTTCCAGGATCGCGGCCCATTCAATTGGAACCTGAACTGGGTGCAGATTTGGGACAACTGCGCGAATGGGCGCGCGAGAATGTAGTAAAACTGTTGGTGTTTTGTCATCCAGAAGATGACGCTGCCACGCGGGCAGAGCAAGAAGAGGTGGTTAAACGCCTTTGGCATGCAAGCCGCCGCAACGGTTTGGAATTTTTATTGGAAATTATCCCGTCTAAGGTGGGGGCAGTGGACGACATGACCACAGCCACTTTGATCCAGCAGTTTTATGATTTGGGTGTCTATCCGGACTGGTGGAAGCTAGAGCCGTTTAAATCCGCTGCTGCGTGGCAGAATGCAGTAGATGCGATCGAACGCAATGATCCCTATACCCGTGGGATTGTTGTGTTAGGTTTGGACGCACCTGAGGCAGAATTAGCCGCAAGCTTTGCTATGGCGGCAAAGCAACCCTTGGTCAAAGGGTTTGCCGTGGGGCGCACGATCTTTGGGGATGCCGCACGGGCCTGGATGGCGGGCGACATAGGCGATGCTGAGGCGATTGACATGATGCGTGGGCGCTATCAACGTCTGTGCGAAATTTGGGATCAGGCGCGCGCTGCGGCGCAGGCCAATTAAACACGATGGATGCATGATATGAGCAAAACACTTCGACTAACCGCTGCACAAGCCATGGTGAAATACATTGCCGCACAACGCAATGAACAGGGTGAAACACTGATTGCGGGATGTTGGGCAATTTTTGGCCACGGCAATGTCGCAGGATTGGGTGAGGCGCTGTATCAGGTGCAAGAGGACTTGCCGACCTATCGCGGACATAATGAACAAACCATGGCGCATACGGCCATTGCCTATGCCAAGCAGTTGGGGCGCAAACGCTCTATGATGGTGACATCCTCTATCGGGCCAGGGGCGACCAATATGGTCACAGCAGCCGCATTGGCGCATGCCAACAGATTGCCTGTTTTATTGGTGCCAGGTGATGTTTTTGCCAATCGCGGACCTGACCCTGTGTTGCAACAGATTGAGGATTTTGGCGATGGCACCGTTTCCGCAAATGATGCGTTCAAACCCGTCAGCCGTTATTTTGATCGTATCACGCGGGCAGAACAATTGCTGACCGCCTTACCGCGTGCCTTCCGTGTTTTGACCGATCCTGCGGAATGCGGCCCCGTAACCTTGGCCTTTTGTCAGGATGTGCAGGCCGAGGCCTATGATTATCCCGAGGCATTTTTTGAACCTAAAGTGTGGCGTCAACGCCGTGTACGCCCTGATGTAAATGAACTGTCGGATATGGTAGATGCCATTCGCACCGCAAAACGCCCTGTGATCGTTGCAGGAGGTGGCGTTCATTATTCAGATGCAACATCGGAACTGGCGGCATTTGCCTCGACGCACAATATTCCTATTGCAGAAACGCAGGCGGGGAAATCCGCGCTGCCGTGGGACCATCCGCTAAACTTGGGACCGATCGGTGTAACGGGGGGCGAAGCGGCCAATTCGGTTTGTGCCGAGGCGGATTTGGTGATCGGCGTTGGAACACGTTTCCAAGACTTTACAACAGGTTCGTGGAGCCTATTTGCCAATCCTAATCGTAAAATCGCCTGCCTGAATGTTGCGGCATATGACGCTATGAAACACGGAGCGATGCCGTTGTTGGCGGATGCGCGCGTGGGATTAGGGGAACTGTCATCCGCACTTGGCGATCACACATCACCCGCCTCAATCGATGGGTTGAAAGAGGATTGGTTTGCCAAGGTTGACCCGCTTACCGCTGCCCCGTCTGACAGCAATGCATTGGCCACTGACATGCAGGTGATTGGCGCGGTGCAACGCAGTGCAGGCGACAACAGCGTGGTCATGTGTGCCGCGGGCACGATGCCGGGCGAGTTGCACAAACTGTGGAAAGCAAACCGCCCCATGTCCTATCATATGGAATATGGCTTTAGCTGTATGGGATATGAAATCGCGGGCGCTATGGGCATTAAAATGGCTGAGCCTGAACGCGATGTTTTATGCTTTACGGGCGATGGCACCTATATGATGGCCAATTCCGAAATGGCGACTGCCGCCATGATGGGCGTATCCTTCACTGTGATTGTCACGGACAACCGTGGATTTGGCTGTATCAACCGTTTGCAAATGGGCATAGGCGGGGCAGAGTTTAACAACCTGCTCAAAGACGCCGTGCATGAAACGCCATCGGCCATTGATTTTGCGGCGCATGCGGCCTCCATGGGGGCAACATCGGTCAAGGTCTCCTCAATCAGTGAACTGGAACAGGCACTGGCCAAACGTGGTGATATCACTGGCCCTTACGTGATCGTGATTGACACAGACCCATATCCCAGCACACCACATGGCGGTTCCTGGTGGGAGGTTGGCGTGCCAGAGGTCTCTGTGCGTTCAGAGGTGAATGACGCTCATGAGAAATATATTGAAGATAAGAAAACCCAGAGAGCAGACTGATGAGTGTTAAGATGGGTATCTCCCTGATTGCCTGGCAAAACGACGACCTGCCGGAACTGACGAAAAACTACACAACCGAAAGTGCAATGGAGGATGCCGCTAAGATTGGATACTCCGGCGTCGAACGCGGCCGCCGTATGCCAGCTGACACAGCCGGCTTGCGCGCTTATCTCGATCGGTATGGCGTGGCATTGTGCGGGGGCTGGTGCTCTGGCAACCTTATGGTGAATGACCTGGAAGTTGAGAAGTTAGCAATACACGAACAGGTAGAGCAATTCGCGGCCCTTAATGCTCCTTGCATTGTCTACGCCGAATGCTCAAACACGATCCAGGGAAATATCGAGCAACCGGTCAGTCAGCGCCCCAAAATGACGCGCGACGAGGTAAAGGCCTATGGGGCAAAGTTGTCCGAACTTGCGAAATGGTCAAAGGATCAGGGTGTCGTGCTCAGCTATCACCACCATATGGGCGCGATGGTACAGGACGCTGAAGACATTGATTGGTTGATGGAGGGGTCCACTGAGGATCTAACGCTGCTATATGATACTGGTCACCTTCACTTTGCGGGCGCTGACCCAGTGGCGGTCCTTGATAAATGGGGCCACCGCGTCCACCATGTCCACTTCAAAGATGTGCGCCAAGCTGTACTGGATTGGGTGAAATCCGAGGATAAGAGCTTTCTTGATGGCGTGGCCGCGGGCGTTTATTCGGTTCCGGGAGATCCGGAGGGTTGTATCGATTTCCAGACCATTACTGACCGTTTGAAGGCAATGGAGTATGAGGGTTGGATTGTTGTTGAGGCCGAACAAGACCCAGCAAAGGCTCCTCCCTTTAAGTACTCTAAAATGGGATTTGATTACATCGTTGATATTTCTGGCTGTTCCGGTCTGACTATAGAAAGATAAGACCATGTCTGATCTGCTGAAAAAACCCTTTGGTAAGCGTGGCAAGGTCCACCAAATCACACCCGAAAGTGCGGGCTGGCGCTATGTTGGATTTTCCTTGTATCACCTAAAGGCGGGGGATAGGGCGGCCGAGGTGACAGGAGATCGTGAAGTGATCCTTGTATTGGTCGAAGGCAAGGCGGCAATCACGGGTGCAGGTCAGGATTGGGGTGTTTTGGGGGAACGGATGAATGTGTTTGAAAAAACACCTCCCCATTGTTTGTACCTGCCCAATGGCACTGACTGGAGTGCAGTTTCGGAATCCGATTGCG
>Ga0115566_10001740_pt1 | contig 18433 bp, 17 predicted proteins | sample COGITO_mtgs_1204_3_FD_87173 | JGI IMG/M metagenome (GOLD analysis project Ga0115566, IMG submission 87173) | Pelagic marine microbial communities from North Sea - COGITO_mtgs_120405 | ecosystem: Environmental > Aquatic > Marine > Epipelagic | place: Germany:Helgoland, sampling site Kabeltonne...
CACAAAACCGCTCACGTGAACCGGCACCCCAAATGCCGACTCAATCGAGGTCGTCACGACGTAGCTCTGCACCGCGTTGAAGCCAAAGCCGACGGTAAAGAGCAGCAACAGGCTATAAATCACCGGCAATACCTTCCAACCTAAGCCGAAACGCATTACGTAAGCAGGTCCGCCTCGGAACGTTTTATCTGCTTCCCGTCGCTTATAAAGCTGAGCAAGGGCACACTCAAATAGACTCGTGGCCATGCCCAGCAACGCAATCAGCCACATCCAGAATAAAGCACCCGGCCCACCCAACGTAATCGCCACGGCAACACCTGCAATATTGCCGCCCCCCACTCTCCCCGCCACACTGACGGCAAGCGCTTGCAGGCTGGAGATGCCGCGCTCGCTGCCTTGCCACTCAATGGAGGAGAACACCGCTAGGGTACGTTTAAATAGTCTCAGCTGAACGCCCCGCGAACCGAGCGTAAAGCGCACGCCGATCGCCAGTAAAACGCCGATCAAAATATAAGACCAAAGCCAGTCTGTCGCCGTGATCAACAGGCTCATCAGACCAAGCCAGAAATCAGAATAATCGCGACCGCAGGCACGGCAATAAAGCGCGTCAGCCAACGCCAAACGCCATACCAGTTCGCATCATCAGACAGTTCATTTTTACTGTGCTCGCGGTGCATAAACCACCCCGTAAATAAGGCCACTAATAAACCCGCTAATGGCAGCAATAATTTATCGTAAAGCGCTTCCGTGAGCTCATTGAAATTCATACCCAACAACTGATAGCTTTCCCATACGTTGTAACTCAACACTGAAATGACACTGAGGGTGGTAACGGACCCTACCACCAGCAGCGCGCTCCGTTGTCGCGAGATCGCCAATCGCTCTTTAGTCCAACTCGTCACGCTTTCTAATAGACCGACCATTGAGGTCACGCCTGCCACTGCCAGCATAATGAAAAAGAGCACGGCAAAAATAGCGCCTCCGGGCATTTGCGCGAAAGCGACCGGTAGGGTCTGGAAGATCAAACCGGGACCACTGGCCATATCAAGGCCAAAGTGAAACACCGCTGGAAAGACCACAAAGCCCGCCAGTAAAGCGATCAGTGTATCCGCCATGACGATCGTCGCTGCGCCCCGCGCAATCGAGAAATCTCGGGGCAAATAGGCACCGTAAGTCATCATTCCACCCATGCCCACACCGATAGAAAAAAAGGCCTGTCCGATGGCAGCAAGAAAAGTCGCACCCGTCACTTTGCTGAAATCGGGCGTGAACAACCATTGCAAGGTTTCGACAAATCCCCCTGCAAAATAGTTATAAATACTCAGTCCGACCAACAGCGTAAACATCAGCGGCATCATAACGGTCACGGCACGCTCGATACCTGAGGTGACACCCGCATAAATAATAGAACCCACGATGATATTGCCGACTAAGGTCCAAAACATCATCGATTGATTGTCGGTTAGCAGGCCGGTAAAGGTCGCTTCTGCGATACCGGCATCAAAACCAGCAAAACCAGCAGACAGGGCACGCGCGAGGTACCAAAGCACCCAGCCGACAACTACGGCATAAGTAATCGCGATCGTGTAGGCCGTGGCCACGCCCATACCGCCCACTATGCTCCAACCCTTGCTCCGGCCAGACTCCTCTGCCACGACCGCCATGGAACGAGGGGGACTGCCGCCACCACGTCGACCGACCAGTAATTCTGCCATCAAGCACGGAATACCAATGGCCACCGCGCACAAAAGGTAAATCACGACGAAAGCGCTCCCGCCGTTTTCACCGGTCACATAAGGAAATCGCCAGATATTACCGAGGCCAACGGCAAACCCCACTGACGCCATGACAAACGCAAAACGGCTGGACCACATCGTATTGCCTGCTGACACCATCTATTGGACTCCTAGGCTGACTCACTTAACGGTATGTTACGGCACAGGAGTGCGGTGCGCACTGCGGGGGTTCACAACGTCGAACCTTTGTAAAATGAACCCTGCGCGATAGGGTGAGACTCCGTGATCCCCCTTCCCCTTATCCACGCATAGCTTTTACCTCAGTACTGTCCCGCTAGCGACACACTGAAGCCCTCTTGATTAGGGATCGCTAGCATCGACATCGCCTTACGAAAGGATTCATCGCGCGCCACAGGCCCCGTCGCCTGAATAGCGACCTGATAGCCAGTCAATGTCGCAGACAATTCCCCCGAGAGCACCAGCGCTCCGGCCATCGTTTTGAGAGCGCCTGCCGTCCCCGCGCCCGCCATATCGGCGCTAGAAAAGTCGATTTGATAATCGCCCAGCAGTACATTACCCGAGTTCGCCGTCCACACCCCTCGCTGCAAGCGTACGACGCCCTCAGCGTCGAGAATATGACCTTCATCGATCGCAATGTGCGCAAACTCCCCAGACAGCGCACCCCCTAAATAAAGGGGAAAAAACGCCCGTAATAGTTGCGTGTTGAGCGCAAACGCGGCTTGTTGAAGCACTATTGCGCCGCCCAGGCGATAACCCAGTTGCGCGCTCAGGGTCTGCTGACCCCAAGTGGTCGATAGCGATAGCGGCGCACTCCACAGCACTCGCCACGGTTGGATATGCCATCGCACTCGACCGAGCATGAGCGGCTGTTGATCGATCTCGATCCAAGCCCTTGCCGCACTCCCAGACCAAATCGTTCCCGATACACCGGTCAATATCACGCTACCAGGCAAGATACTCGATAGGGCGCGCGCTGGGATTTGCGATGACAGTAGCCCCATGAAAATAAAAATGGCCAAGGCGCGTCGGTGTCGTGTTATCCATTCCATCGATCAGGCGCCCGAAACTCTTAGCGTCGCGTTGACTCCACCGTTATTGCCAGCGCTGCTAATGGACCCATCAATCACCGCCAGCCCAGATGAGCCCTCGATTTGCTCGAGGAATTGCAGCAACCCGTCGAAAGCAATGTCCTCAAATCGTATCTGTACCTCTCCTCGGCTATTGGGCTGTAGACGCTTCACGGGTAGACCTAAGGTCTCACTAACTTGACTGAGTGTCCGGGTTAAGTTCACTTGCACCCCGCCACCATCGGCTCGCAGAGCCGCCAGCTGCTCAACCTTTAGATCAATCCGGGATAACTTGACGACTAACGCCTCATTGCCTGCCCTTAGGCGCTCGCGCCGCCCATCGAGCTCGACGAAGATCACTTGTACAAACACCCACAACCCTACGATGGCGGCTAATATCATTAGCGCCATCTGATCTCGCGCAACCAGTGATTCGAACCATTTTCGCATCATGGTATTTGCACCCGTAGACGGGCTACAACGCCCTCGCTGCGGGCATTAGAATTTTCTAACTGGACAGTAAATGACTGCACTTTCAGTTGCTCTCGAACCTGCTCAACCGATTCGAAATTCGGCGCCGACAGACTCAATCTGAGATCCCCTTTGCCGCTATAGTTCAGCGCCGTTAATTTGATACCGTCGACCTTTTGAATAGCCGTGAGCAAGGCCACCATGGTGGGTGTGAAGGCGCTTCTTTGCGTGCCAGCCCCAAATTCCCCCAACTGCCTGTTGAGCTGTTTTTCGACATCGACTACCGCACCTCGCGGATTGACCCGACGATAACTCGTTTGAATGGCCTGTCGAAGTTGAAGATCTTCTGCTTTGAGCATCTGATAATCCGCAACTGAAAAGCCAATTTTTAAGATACAGGCCACGGCAAGCGCGAGCGCGACACGCTGCCAGACTGCCCACCAGCGAGCCAGCGGCAAACGTGGTGCAAACTCACCCTGACGCAAATCCGGTACCGGGGGATGGGGGTCCGCAAGCAGCAACGCTTCGGAAAAACCGCCTTTTCGCCACTGAATTGCTCCATGCAATTGTTCAGGAATAGCAGCTTGCGCCAAGGCTTGATCGGCGGCATAAACAATCAACGTTTGCTCCTGAAGCCCGATACTCTCCATCAGATCAGCGAGCAAGCTGTGTTCAATACGTCCGCCCTCCGCCAGACCCCAACGCAGGACAGCATGCTGCGCTTCAAAAATCACAGTGCATTGCTCAGGTGACCAGGGCAGGCACAGTGCCTCAGAAACCCATGGCACATTCTGGAGTGAATCGGGGAGTTCTTCAGACCAGTTAGCCATCTTTGAACGATCCACCACCACAACACTATGCAGATCATCATCGATTCTCGCCGCGGCGAAGTGCAACTGCGCCACATCCTCAAGCATCGATTCCTCTAGCATGAACGGTAAGGCACGCTGGAGGTGCTTCACCTCCTCTGGCGCGATCGATAGCGTCAAAGAACGCACGGCGTCGGCAGGAAACGCAACACACAGGTTCTCAGGTACGGTAGCAATGGTAGGGTCAAATCGCTCGGGCGGATTACCACAACGGATCAGCCGTCCTTCCCCTTGTTGCCACCGCATAACCGTTAGGTTGTTATTCAGTTGACTCATAATGAGCGCATTGACGCAGCCGGCACCAATTGGTTCACGAACAGGAACAACATCATAGCTCGCCCTCCGATCTAAAAACAGCAACCGTTGTGTCAGTGCCTCGACGCAGCACAGTGAAAAGATGTCGTTGCCGGTCCACCAACTCTACTGAGGCATCCAAAAGAAACCAGTCACTGCGGATATCCAATAGCGGTTCAAGCTCTGCGGATGGCCTCCCCTCCAGAATAGGATCGGTCAGTAAGTCTTTGACCTCAGTAATGCCGCCCTCTTGTCGACGCTCAGCTAAGCGCTCCGCATCCATGACTGACAGCGGCGCCCACTGATCATCTGCGTTAAGCGCTCTCAACACCGGCAATGGCGCGGTAAGGATATTCAGCTGCGTATTCCGCTCTGGCCATACTGTCACCAATGGCGCTAGCGCCTCATAGACCTCAGGTGTCATCCCTCGCACTGATCGTAACTCGCTGACACTGGCTAAGGCTCGATTAGCGGGTAGGTAAGGAAAGTCGGCATACCGATACTCATCAACTTCGGCACCATTTTGTCGCCGGTTCGCATCGCGATCAATGAAGTCGCTGATTGCCTCCGTCAATGTCATCGCCTCATCAAGCGGTAACGACACATCACCCAATGCCTGCAACAGGCGAATCAACAGCTTTTGCGTTGCTGTCCAGCGATCCGCCTCGCCGATGGCCGACTGGCCGACTGGCTCGTCCTCCCGCCCCGACTGATTGTCACCCTGACTCGGTTGCGTGCGCGTATCGCCGGCACTCGCCTCTCTAGTATCGTCACCGATAGGACGCTGGTTTGTCGTCAATTGATTTTGATTTCCGGAGGCCTTCACCAGCATATTGAGATTGATGCGCCCTTGTAGATCGGTTAATTGGCCCGTCATCCACCCCCCTGCCGCTAGGGGATAAGGGGTTGCCGGCTGCGCCCACAGCTCCCCTAAATGATCAGCAGCGGTTGCGCTCCGCGCATCGAGTAAAGTGTCCGTCTGCAAAGCCAACTTGGCCAACTCCTCGGCACCGATCAAATAAGCCCAAGCTTGCTCAGAAAAGAGCTGATGCGTGCCTCGCTGAAGCGCCAAAGAAAACTCTCGTTGCAAAGCAACCAACAGTGTTGCCGACAACGCGAACACCAGCATGGCAATAATCAGCGCCGCACCGCGCTGCGATCGATAAGGCTCAGGACGAAGGCAGCACATAGAGCCTCCTCACTTCTCCCAACCCGGCTAACTGCAGCACGATCTCGACGGCGGCCGGAATGGGTAACTCAAGATCCGGTTGAGATACGTCTGCAATCCAGTTGTCACGCCAATCACGATCATCGATCACGTCGTCACGATCACTCTTTAAGTCAACAATCGTCGGCAGGAAGCGAACCTCAAAACCCTCTACGTCATCCAGCATCGCGGTCTCAATCGGCTCCGTACCTGGCGTTCGGTCTAACACAGGAAAATGCGCTCGCCAGAGAACGTCCTCCTCGATCCACCAACGCACGCGCTGCAATGTACTGCGTGGCGCACCGGTCGAGTTATGCCATCCTGCACGCGTCAGCGTGAGTGGATAACGACTCAGTAACCCCCCACTCAACGCCGGTGCCGGTTGGTTAAATTCATCGATTATCGATCGATTGACCACTTGCCGAATATCACGCGACAGCACGGTCAATGTTTGATTAATATCGTGTGATCGAACCGTTGCACTGCGCACGCTTTCAGCAGCAGACAGTGCCGAAGACAATGCACCATAAGCCACTGCCGAAATCAGCGCGGTAATCGCCATAGCAACCAGCACTTCAATCAGCGTAAATCCCCTACCGACGTGCTTAACGCCCACGATTCGCCTGCGCAACCATCAAATAGCCATCCAGTGTATGTAACGGCGTGCTGAAACCGTCCTCACTATCGGAAACAGTCACTTCGTAACGAAAAAATCCGGGGACCTGAGTTTCCTCACCCTCACTCCACCAGTACCAAATACGACCCGCCATTTCCTCACTGCCCGTAATGAGGCCCGTTTGCAGTGTCCCTTTTGCTGCCGAGACCAGGCGCAGCTCAACGAGTCGATTTGCTGCCACCCACTGCGCTTGAATACGATCCTGCAAGTAACGGGTTCCATCAAGTTGCTGCGATAAGGCGAGTAACAGCGCGGGGACCGCCACCGACACCACCGCCAACGCCACCATCACCTCCACCAAGGTAAAGGCGCGATCACTGCTTGGACGAGACGAGCGGTTACTCCTCAATGAGTGGCTCTCCCTTGGGCAGAGTGGTCATACGGCCCAGTAAATCCCATTCGAGACGATACGCGAGTTCACCCGTGAGCTCATCGATCCAGTCGAGTGATCCCGGTGTCATTTCACCTCCTGCCCACATGACGATTTGTGGTGCAGGATTGAGCGTCGGATCATACATTGGAATCTCAACACTAGGCTGCCCCTCCAGCGTTAACAGCAGCTCAGTGCCTGCCATAAAAATAAAGGGCACAAAAACATCGGTACTGGCGCGCGGCGACGCCCAGCCTTGATCAAAGCGCCTCAACCAAATGCCTTGATATCGTGTGCCCTGAGCGGTTGAGTCGGCGGCTATCAACAGGCCGTGATCGGCAGCAGATAGTCCTGCCTCAGCACCAGAAAACGATAATAGATTTGCGAGATAGCGGACCTCGCCCTCCAATTGCAACTCTGCACCACCGCGCCCCACATTCAGACTGACCACTCCGGTCAGCAGTACGATGACCAATATCGCCACCAGCAATTCGATAAAGCTAAATCCGCGTGGCGTAGAAGAGGACATCCCCAAAACGGGCATTACGGCGACGTTGCTAACCCTCCCCCTCTTTCCAGTTACCGATATCGGCGTTTTGACTCTCACCGCCAGGCAATCCATCAGCGCCCAAAGAGTAGATATCCGTCTCACGATATTCCCCCGGAGAGAGGTATAAGTAAGGGCGGCCCCAAGGATCTAGTGGTAATTCTGACAAGTAACCCCCTCGCTTGAAGTTGCGCGGCTCTGGGTCGAGCGTACTGGGACTCACCAATGCCTCAAGGCCTTGTTCCGTAGTCGGGTATACAAAATTATCTAGTCGATAAATCTTCAGTGCCGTTTCGATCGATTTAAAGTCAGCTTGGGCTTTTTGAATCCTAGCGTCGTCGGCACTATTGAGTACCGTTGGTGCGACCACACTGATGAGAAGCCCCATAATGACCAGCACTACCAGAATCTCAATCAGCGAAAAGCCCTTAGCGTTACTCACTGTTTATCACCTCACCATCGTATTCAGATCAAAAATAGGCAGCAGGATGGCTAATACTATGGTCAACACCAACCCCCCCATCAACACCACCATTGCTGGCTCTAATAGCCCCATGATGGCGCCCAACGTCATTTCTAACTCGCGCTCTTGGTTGGTCGCTGAACGCTCCAACATTTTTTCTAGATCCCCGCTGGCCTCACCCGAAGCCACCATATGCACCATCATAGGCGGAAAAAACACTTCTTGTGCCAATGCTCGACTCAGGCTCGACCCTTCTTGCACTTTGACAGACACCGTCCCGCTCGCCTGCCGCATCACCAAATTGGTCATGACCGACCCCGCGATCCGCAGGGCATGAATCAGTGGTACGCCCGACGCCATCAAAATACTCAGAGTCGAAGCAAAGCGCGCGCTATCCAGTGCGACAAACACACCCCGTAACCCGGGGATACGTAATAAAAATTGATGCCATTGTCTGCGCCGTTGAGTGTCTTGAAGGGCTCGCCGAAAAAGCCAGATCGCACCCACTATCAGGACCAGACAATACACCGCGTAGTCTCGTAAAAAATCACTGACCCAAATCAACCCCACGGTCAGTGGCGGCAGCGCTTTTTTGCTGTGGGCAAAAATGCCGATCAACTCAGGCACAACAAAAATCATCAGTGCGGCAACCACTGCAATGGCGACTACAATCAAGACGATGGGGTAAATGAGTGCCATCTGGAGCTTTTGAGCCGTGTGTTGTCGCGTCTCGGTATAATGTGCCAACTGCTCTAACACGGGGGCAAGCTGCCCAGCCTCCTCTCCCGCATTCACCATCGCGCGATACATTTCTCCAAAAGCGTGCGGAAATTGATTCAGCGAGTGTGCCAGCGTATGGCCCTCGGCCACTTTAGATCGGATCTGTAACATCATCGATTTCACAGCAGACCGGCGACTCTGCTCCGCTACCGCATTTAAGCACTCATCCAGCGGAAGCGCCGAGGCGACCAAAGTAGACAGTTGGCGCGTTATTAAAGCCAGCTCACCCGCGCTAAGACGGCGATTACGGAATCGAAAACGACCGTGATCTCGAGTACCGGTAGCACTCATCGCCACGGCTATCTCGACAGGGCGTAACTGCTTTTGTCGCAGCACACTGCGCACCTGACGGTCTGAGTCGCCCTCTAACACGCCTTTAACCAGCTTGCCGTCAGCGTTCAGCGCTTTATAACGAAACGCCGCCATACACTAATTGACCGCCGTCACGCGAAGGACTTCTTCCAAGCTCGTGTCACCATTGAGAATACGCTGACGACCGTCGGCTTGGATGCCCGGACTGTGTTCGCGGGCAATACGGAGCAATGCCTGTTCGCCATCCCCTCGGTGAATCGCGTCCCGCAGCGCCTCCCCGATGACAATGGCCTCGTAAATCCCCATCCGTCCGCGATAACCGGTCATTTTGCAGTGCTCACAACCCCCGGGGCGGTAAAGCACGGCAGATTCATCAGAGATAGCCAAACGCTCCCGTTCGATTTCATTAGGCTCATAGGGCTGCCGGCAGGCGGTACACAGGAGCCGCACTAAACGCTGAGCCATGACACAGATTAAGCTTGAAGATAGCAAGAAAGGCTCTACCCCCATATCGCGGAGACGCGTGACGGCACCAATCGCCGTGTTGGTGTGCAATGTCGATAGGACAAGATGTCCAGTGAGTGACGCTTGCACGGCAATCTCCGCCGTTTCAAGATCGCGAATTTCGCCCACCATGACAATGTCAGGATCTTGCCTGAGGATGGCGCGCAATCCGCGCGCAAAGGTCATATCGACCTTGGTATTGACCTGAGTTTGTCCCACCCCTGGCAACATATATTCGACGGGATCCTCAATCGTCAGAATATTGCGTGACGTTTCATTAATACTCGATAGACCGGCATACAGCGTTGTCGTCTTTCCCGATCCCGTGGGTCCCGTCACCAAAATAATGCCATGGGGGCTAGACAGCGCAGTGCGGTAGGTCTGATCGACCTGTTCATTCATGCGCAATTCACTGAGGTTCAACTGTCCGGCCTGTTTATCCAGCAGCCGTAACACCACTCTTTCACCAAAGGCAGAGGGGATCGTAGACATGCGGATATCGATACCATGACCCGCTATTCGCACGGATATTCTGCCGTCTTGTGGCACACGTTTTTCCGCAATGTCCAGTTTAGCCATCACTTTTAAGCGTGATACGAGCAGCGGAGCCAGCATCCTTTTGGGCGAGAGTATCTCCGTCAACACACCGTCGACTCGATAACGCACACTCAGGCGTTCCTCAAAGGTTTCAATATGGATATCGGACGCTTGCTCTTTGACCGCCTGAGATAAAATGGCGTTAATTAATCGGATGATCGGCGCATCATCCTCCGCATCCATGAGATCTCCCACGTCGGGCAGTTCATCCACCAAACGCGAAAGATCAATATCGGAAGACAGATCATCCGCCATCTGTGCCGCTTCGTTTTGCGTACGCTGATAAGCAACGGTCAATCTCTGACGAAAAGCGCTGTCATCCAGCGCCTCAAGAGAAAACACCTCGCCCGCATAGCGACGAACTTCCAGCAGCACCTCAGGCGTCATCGGCGCAACATAGTACAAAACCAGGGCACCCGCTGAGCGCTCCAGCAGCACATTGCGGCTTTGCGCAAAGGTAAAGGGTATGCCTGACGCTTGCCCCAGTGGCGGGGTATCAGAGACGGCTTGTGTCGCGACGCTTGATTCAGTCATGTGAGGTCACTCGCCCTCTGCGGCATCCAACGGCACTTCAGGCAGCTGCTGTATCTGCTCTTCCCAACTGGGCAGAACAGGCAAACTCCCATCGTCCAGAAACATCAGACCTCTCTCTCGTCGCTCCAGCTGCTGGTCACGAATGAAACGATATTTTTCAGCCGTCGCACCTGCTAAATCTTGGTCATCTCGGATAATCGTCGGACGAATAAACACCAGCAAGTTAGACTTGGTTACCGACACAACGTCATTGCGGAAAAGCCGACCCAGCAGGGGGATATCTGACAATAGCGGTACTCCCTGCGTTGAATCCTGAACGTCTTCTTTGACTAATCCACCCAGTACTAAAATATCGCTATCGTTTGCTAGTACTTTGGTTTCAATTTTACGCTCGTTAGTAATCACATCAGAGGCCGCCAGAATTTGTGCCGAGATACTCGATACCTCTTGAACAATATCCAAGACGACTGAATCGCCTTCATTAATTTGCGGTGTCACTTTCAACGTAATACCGACACTCTGACGTTCGATCGTTTGAAACGGATTGGATGCACCATTCGCCGAGCCGGTATTGGAGTAGGAGCCCGTGACGAAGGGCACCTCTTGCCCCACGGTAATAAAGGCCTCTTCGTTATCGAGTGTCAGTAGACTCGGCGTCGATAAGATATTCGCATTCCCTTGGGTTTCCAGCGCATTCAGGATGACCGTCATAGTGAGGGATTCATCCACCATCCCCCACCCTAGCGTCGCGCCAGGCGTGCTTGCTAATGCGCCCGCTACGCTCCGGGTGTCGATAATCTCCGAGCCGTTATCCGGCAACAGCGCGCCGGCTAGCTCCGCATTCCGCCTCTGCTGCGCAGTGCTGTTGCTGATATTGCCGCCATAAAGACCACTGTCGTTAGCAAACAACCACTGCAAGCCAAGCTCCTGGCCCTCAGTCATTTCCATTTCGACAATAATGGCCTCAATCAGGACCTGCGCGCGGCGTATATCGAGCCTCGCGATAACGGATTCTATGGCTGCCATTTCATCGGTGTCGGCCGTGATGATGAGACTATTGGTGCCAGCATCCGCTTCAATCGTTGATTCACCGCCGCCGCGTTTAGTCCCTCCGTCCTCTAGCCGAGCGATGTTCTGCATCACGCGCGTCAACACCTCTGACGTTTCCGTGGCGTCGGCGTATTCCAAATAGACCACGCGCACATTGCCAGACTGCTCCAGCGGCGAGTCGAAATAAGCGACCAATTTTCGAATCCGCTCCACGGACATTTCGTCAGCGGTGGCCACCACACTATTAGTGCGTTTATCTGCAACTAGGACCACTTCTTTATTCGCCTCAGCTCCGTCACCCTGACGCGATTTCTCTAACGTATTAAGCATACTGACGACATCTTCCGCCACGCCATACTTGAGTCGAATAATCTCTGTTGTTTGAATCGCAGATCGATCCATCTGCTCGATAATACTGACAATGCGGTCGATGTTAGACCGAATATCCGAGATGATAATCGCGTTGCTCGGGGCATAAGCCGCCATATGCGCCTGTTGCGGTACTAAGGGCCTTAACACAGGAATCAACTTAGCCGCTGATATGTTATCGAGGCGAATCACTTGCGTCACATATTCGTCATTGCCCAACACATCTTGATTTTCCATCAGCGGCACGGGCGAAGAGCGCGCATCTTTGCTGGGGACAATCCTCACCACCTGGCCACTTCTCACCGCCGTATACCCTTGCACATCGAGGATAGAGAGGAATAGATCGTACAGCTCTGATTGCGTGACAGGCTTGGAGGAAATGACCCGCACTTTCCCCTTCACATTCGGATCCACCACCATGGTAGTGCCCGTGACATCGGCGACAAATTTAATGAACTCCTGAATATCCGTATCTTTCAGATTGACGGTATATTCTTGCGCCGCGACGCCGGGCGTTACCGCCAACAACACGGCCGCTGCTAGGCTGCGTAATGTGCGTAAGGAAAACACTGCAAAACGATTGTTTTTCACGGGCATCCTGTCAGGGGTTGGCTAAATCAATACTGATCGTCACGTTGCCACCCTCTCTCGCAATGTCAAATGTCGCTTCAGTCGCGTCTTTCATCAACGTATATAATTTCATGGTATTGGTCGTGTCACTCAGTGCAAGGCCGTTGACCGCTGTCACCGTATCCCCGGTTTTAAAGCCCAGTGCATCAAAGGCATCACGGTCTTTACTGGGACTAATGCGATACCCGATGATCGTGCCATCGGCTTGGACCGGCGAGACCGTTAGCAAGTTGGCTAGCGCCTCGGGATTCTCGTAAAGCGTCCGCCGGTAGCGTCGGGCTGTTTCGCTGCGTTCAGCCTCAGTGGCGACAGCTGCACGCGTCTCAGGCCGCGGTGCAGCGATTGTGCGCTCAGACGGCGTTGCGCGCGCTTCTCGCGATGGCGTGGTGGGCACGACCAGACCCGAGCCTTCATATAACGTTAACAACTCATAGGTCCCGTTGTTATCGATGACAATGGTTTGTGGCATGACTTTTGCCAAAGTGACTTGACCAGAAGCTGGCAACCCATCCCCCACTGCATAGACCTGTTCAGCGCCATTCGCTTTGATCACTGCGCTCCCTAAGCCGTCCTCTGTCGAGGCAACAATCCCCGTTAAGGCCAGTGCTAAACGGGTTTCTTCGGCATTACGCTCTATGCCATCACGGTTATTCGAACGCTCATTGGCCTCTGGGACGGCGTCCAGTTCGTCTGGAATGCCTCCAAATACACCCGAACCGATGACCCCACTGGTATCGATAGCCACCAAACCGAATTGATTGGATGGCTGCGGTGGATTCAATGCCAAAGCCGGTGCCGACTCAATGGCACTGGCCCGCCAGGGTATCCACAGTAATTGGCTCACACTCAAGAGCGACCAGAGGACTAGCAACACAATCAGCGCGTCCTGAACTCGCTTTAAGGCAGTGGGATCTCGCGCAAGCCGCTGCCAAATGCCCTGCAAACGCCCCTCGGCCAAGGCCACTGCTTCTTGATATTGCGCTTTCCATTTACGCTGCTCAACACTCTTCACAATCTTGCGCTACGTCCGGCAACTCCCTGCCGTTCATCATACGCTTTGGACATCAGAAATACCCGCATTACACCCGTCACAAAACCGTTACAAATATAAGGTAAAGACCCCAAGCAGACTGTCGCTGACGACATCTGACCCTAGCGATTCGACCTGACTGTGCTAAAATAGCGTCACCTGCGGGGCGGCACACGCCTGAGATGCCTAATCGGCAAACCCGTTGAACCTGATCCGGATTATACCGGCGGAGGGAACAGGTGGCTGGACCTTCTTGTCCCATGACCCTGCACTCGTCTCCGCTCAGCTCTGAGGAGAGAGAGTGTTGCTTACCATCCTGTCGTTTTTTGTCACGCCCACCCACTGCCGCCTCAATCACTGTGGCTTCAATCACTGTGGCTTCAATAACTGTGGCGTCAATAATAGCCTAACTAGTGGCTTAGATAGCAGTGCGGTAACAGCCTGTCCAGCGTCACACCGAACCCACAGAGAGAGTACCCCGCGTCAAATTTATGCGTATCTTCTTGGCTCCCTTGCGCTATTGGGCGGGGCTGTCGCCGAGGGGTCGAATAACGCCTTAGAGGAGGTGACTGTCACCGCGACCCTCTTGACCGAGGCCTCACCCGCCCTCAGCGCGACGGTGTTCGCTGAGCAATCCATGCAACAGCGCGGCGCAGTCCACCTTGAAAACATGATCTCTCTGGCGCCCAATATCGCCAGCTCATCCGGTGCGTCTCGCAACCGCTTCTTTCAAATTCGAGGCATCGGTGAACGCAGTCAGTTTGTTGAGCCCATCAACCCATCGGTAGGCGTTTTGCTCGACGGCATCGATCTCAGTGGCTCGGGAGGCGCACTGACGCTCTACGATCTCCAACAAGTCGAAATCCTGAGAGGACCGCAGGGCACTCTGATGGGCGCGAATGCATTAGCAGGACTTATCGCATTACGCAGCACGGCAACGGATAGCGCGACGCGCGAGATCACAGCAGGAGTAGAAAACAACGGGGGTAGTAAGGTGGGCGCTCGATTGGGTGGCACACTCGGCAACGGCTTTAGCGGGCGAATGGCCTTTCAGCAGTTTCAAAGTGATGGCTTCGTCGATAACCAATGGCTAGCACGAGACGATACCAATCATCGAGATGAACTGACCGGTCGAGCAGCATTGCGTTGGCAAGCCGCAGAACACTCTCTAGAAGTCGCCGCTTATTACACTGATATTGACAACGGCTACGACGCTTTTTCATTAGACAACACCCGCTCAACACTCTCCGATGAGCCGGGGGAAGACGATCTCACCTTAAAAGCCGCTCGACTTAACTGGGACTACCGCAGTGGCGATTATGAGAGCCTGCTACAAATCAGTCATGCCGAAACCCTCAGCACTTATAGCTATGACGAAGATTGGAGTTATGTGGGCATTGCTCCCGGTTGGGAATACAGCTCCTTTGACCAGTACCGCCGCGATCGATCCATGAGCAGTGCCGAATGGCGGCTGCAATCTGACACCCAAACGTCGACTCGTTTCGCTCTGGGCTTATATGCCCGTAACGAAAGTGAAACCCTTCGTCGCGATTACACCTACCTTGCTTCGCCCTTTCACAGCGACATCGACACCCTCACAACAGCGCTATTTGGGGAGATCAACCATGATTTCCATGATCAGTTAGCAGGCTTCGTCGGTGCCAGAGTGGAGCAACGCGATAGTGATTACCTCGATAGTCTCGGCGTTGATCGCTCATTTGATCTTGCGTACTGGACCGGTCGAACCGGTTTGATCTGGCAATACCGATCGGATCAACAACTCTATGTGACTGTGTCTCGTGGCGCGCGCGCTGGGGGACCCAATGCACGACTCCTGGCAAGCATTGATGGACTCCCAGCGGCAAACCAAGGCGCGCTTGCCACGCTTGGGACCTATGACGAGGAGACCCTCCTCAGTGTGGAGTTGGGCTGGGTGACATTCTGGCCTGAGTATCAACTTCGCTCACAGCTCACCCTGTTTTCAATGGATCGACAGGATCAGCAAGCAAAGGCGTCGCTGGTCATTCCAAGAAGCGATGGCAGCACTGCCTTTATTGATTACACGGATAACGCAGCTGCTGGCATAAACCGTGGGCTTGAGTGGGAAGCGAGTTGGCGGCCAACTGAATCGCTGACCTGGAACGCCTCCATCGGCCTTCTCGATGCTTATTTCGATGACTACATCAGCGCAACCGGCGAGGATTTGTCGGGTCGATCACAACCACAAGCCCCCGAATGGCAATATTCTGTGGGTGCGACTTGGGCACTGCATCCGGGTTTCTCTCTGCACGTAGAAGCAGTCGGCAGTGACGACTATTTCTTTTCAGATCGGCATACTGTTCAGGCGCCAACAAGTCACCAGCTTAATGCCAGTCTATCGGGCGAGTTTCGCTCATGGCAGTGGACACTCTGGGCGAGGAATTTGACCGATAGGACCACGTTTACAAGAGGATTTGGTACGTTTGGGAATGACCCGCGTAAAGAATACCGCCTCGAAGCCTACCGACAATATGGAGAACCCCGTGTCGTGGGTTTCACACTACACTACCGCTTTATGGAGCAGCCGAAATGAAACTGACAGCCGAACTGAGCGTGTACCCTCTCCGAGAAGAGTATAAAACCGTGGTCGAGGCATTTATCGCCGAACTACTCAAATACGAAGACATTGTCGCCGCCACGAATTCAATGAGCACTCAGATCAGCGGCGACGATACGGCTGTTTTCGCCGCCATCCAAAAGGCACTCCGCACCAGCTACGAGCACTTTGGACGTCAAGTACTCGTCGCAAAATTCATTCCCGAACATTTCGCCGATATCGGTCCCGCGGTCTAACGTGAATGCAGTGGAAGTCTGCGCCGTTTTGCTGGCGCTGGCTTACGTCATATTGGCAATACAGCAAAGGCGAATTTGTTGGATCGCCGCCATTGCCAGTGCAATGCTGTATAGCCATATTTTTTGGCAAGTCTCGCTTTATTTAGAAACGGTCTTACAGCTGTTTTATATCGTCATGGCATTGTATGGCTGGTCGGTATGGGGACGTCAGCAACAAGGTCACGACAGCCAGATTCAGATTTGGACCGCAAGGCAACATCTCATCGCCTGCACCGCGGTGTTGAGCCTGAGCCTAACGTTGGGATGGGCGATGCAAGAATGGACCGACGCAGCGTTACCTTTTTTTGATGCGGCAACGACGGTTTGCGCACTGCTCGCCACCTGGATGGTGACACAGAGACTGCTCGAAAATTGGCTTTATTGGATCGCGATCAACACCGTTTCTATCGGTTTATATTTATCTCGCGATTTATCACTGACTGCTGCCTTGTTTGCAGGCTATGTCATCCTCGCGATCGTCGGTTATCGCACTTGGCGAAGACAATGGCTTCGGCAGCACAACGCTTAGGCGACTCGCTGCGCAACTGGGCAGACTGGGACTTGTTAGCGCCCATCAGGACACCACCACGCCTGGGCCCGGTGCTCTCAGAGGGCAGCGGCCATATCCTCTTTGAACTCCTCGACGAGCCCTCGCTGCTCGCCCGTATTCGCCGCAGACCCACTAGTGAGGTCGAAGGCGCCTTCAGCGGTGAAATCGAGATCTGGTCAGCCGCGATGGCAGCGGGTGTCACACCCGCCCTTGTTTATGTCGATCGCCAGCAGCAAGCCGTCATCTGCGAGCGCGCTGGCGAGGCATCAAACGCCATCACAGGGGACGCACTGGGTGAGTTAATGTGTGCTATCCATGACCTGCCAAAAGTCAATCGCCACCTCACGCTGCGTGCTGATGCCGCCTCCTACCTCGCCGCAGTGCCCGCCGAACAGCGAAGCGCTTGGCACGCCGTCATCCAGCGCGCTGAGATCAATCAAGCCTTCTCATTACTGGAGCAAGATATCGATTACTTGTGTCACAACGACCTGACTGCCGGTAACCTGCTAGTCAAAGACGATAATCTTGTCGCCATCGACTGGGAGTACGCTGCTATGGGCAGCCGGTATTTTGACCTTGCCATTGCGATGGCGGATCTGCCGATCGTTGAGCAATCGTGTTTAGCGAAGCGCGTATTGGGACAGTCTTTGTCTCCTCCATTACTGGCTGCGGGACACCGTATTGCCGCGCTGATGACCGCGCTCTGGCAGCACCGATTTGACCCTAGCCACGCGCCTGATCCACGCAATGGCTTGCCATGGCTACCCAGTCGGTGAGTTCGACATGGCATGTATTAGGAGCCGGCGCGATTGGTGGATGGCTAGCCTGTGAATTACAGGCATCTGACTGTCCGGTAACGTTACTGCAACACCGTGATGCCGAGCCAACGCGTCGACTCACGCTGAGCAAAGCAGCGAGCACAGGGTCACAACCAGCACAAACCTCGTTTACCTTTGAGCAAGAATCCGTCACTCAGGCGTCAGCGATTACCGCCTTACTGGTGTGCACCAAAGCCTGGGCCACGGAAGATGCCGTGCGATCCGTTGCCCATCGGCTGTCTGACAATACGCAGGTGGTATTGCTCGGCAACGGAATGGGCCTCGCTGAGCGCGTTCTCCCACTGATCGGAGACGCTGCCTTAGTGCTGGGATCTACCACCGCCGGTTGTCTCAGAAGCGACCGCAATACACTGCATTTGTCGAGCTCAGGCACCACCTACCTCGGCCCTTACCAAGACGATTCAACGCCACCCATGTGGCTGCCGCTGTGGCAGCGCAGCCTAACGCGGTGTCATTGGCAAGCCGACATCCGCTCAATATTATTGGCAAAAACCGCCGTCAATGCGGTGATCAATCCCCTCACAGCGATTCATCAGGTGAAAAACGGCGCTTTGCTCCAATCCGAACTACTGAGTAGCACGGAGGCAACCATCACTGAGGTACAAAGCCTACTGACTGCCGCGGGTGAAACGGCGATTGCCAAGGC
>Ga0115566_10001742_pt1 | contig 18426 bp, 18 predicted proteins | sample COGITO_mtgs_1204_3_FD_87173 | JGI IMG/M metagenome (GOLD analysis project Ga0115566, IMG submission 87173) | Pelagic marine microbial communities from North Sea - COGITO_mtgs_120405 | ecosystem: Environmental > Aquatic > Marine > Epipelagic | place: Germany:Helgoland, sampling site Kabeltonne...
CAGTGGCAGGGGAGTATACGGGGAAGACGGGTTCTCTGTGCTAAGACTCACATAGAACTCCTCCACAATTCTCGAGGCCGTCAACTCTTGCATTGCGGAGAGGTCGATACTCGGTAGCTGTCCTTCCGGAGCTCCGCGCCCCGAGAGTGTGGGTTCTCCGGGTTTCAAGTGCCCCGTGACACTCACTGTCCCCTCAGGCGGTAGGGGAATCCGATCAGGTTGGTCGCTGGCGGAACCCGTGGGAATCCATCCTCGGTCGACAATAATCGTCGCGTTCTGGGTGCGCAGTGGAACGAGAATGGCAAAACCCACCTGTCCTGAGCGTGGTCGCGTGCGCACCAAGATTTGCTCCTCGACCACATACTCTCCCTTCATCACTACGGGGCGCCACTCGTTATCCTCCGTGAACACCGAGGGGGGAAGAAATTCGCTCAGCTGCGCTACTGGCGCATCGTAGTTGCGCTCCACCTTGTCCATCGCGGACACCGCCTGGTCACGACGGTCCCACTGCCACAAACCTAAGAGTGAGGCGATAGCGGCGAAGACAACGGCTAAAGCCAAATATCCCAACCACCGCGAGCTCAACAATAACCGCAGCATGTCAGCCGACCTCCGAGTCCACGGGAGCTATCGACACCGGGAAGCCTCGCTGAGAGAGATAGCCATCAAAGAAATCCTTGTGGTCATCGCACGACAGCCATACTTTTTTTCGATCAGGCGTGTGGATCTTGGGATTGCGCCAGATGATTTGCCAGGCTGGCTCCCCACGGCAGGCCGTCTTCGAACATCTCAGGGTGTCCTGGGAAGCGCCGGGGATAATCACTCAGGCGAATATACGCCAAGCGAGCCTGGGCGAAGTGGTGCCCCGCCACTGGGCGCTCTGGTGACGGAGTTTGCGACCACCACGGCGAAATAGGGCAAGATGACAGCGCCGAACGCGGGGAGAAGGAGCCACCAGCCCGACACCAAGAAACAGGCGCCGATACAGACCAATCGCAAACCCATCGCGATGGAGTATTTGACCATTCGAGTGTTGCGCTCGCGCTCAGGCGAAAGCGCCAGCGAAGTCACTGCCTGAACTTCTTTCATGGTGGATTCATCCTAGAACAGCCACCTGCTAATAAGCTCTATGTTTATGAGTACTCCCAGGACAGTTTTAGTCACCGGTGGCAACAGGGGAATAGGTTTTGCTATTGCCGAAACCTTCCTTGCCCAGGGTCACCGCGTCGCCGTCACTGCTCGCTCGGGCACTGGGCCGACAGGGAGCCTCACCGTCACCGCCGACGTGACAGATGGGGAATCACTGGATTCAGCGATTGCCGAGGTGGAAGCAGCACTGGGACCCATTGAAGTTCTCGTAGCCAACGCCGGCATCACCAAAGACACCCTGCTACTGCGCATGAGCGATGAAGACTTCGAGGACGTCATCAACACCAATCTGGTGGGGGTCTTCCGAGTGACTAAGCGGTGCATCAAGTCGATGCTGAAAGCCAAATTCGGGCGCATCATCATGATTTCTAGCGTGGTGGGACTCTACGGATCACCTGGTCAGGTCAATTACGCCTCATCGAAGGCCGCACTCGTCGGGTTCGCGCGCTCCCTGACCCGGGAGTTGGGTTCCAGAGGTATCACCACCAACGTCGTCGCCCCAGGCTTTATCAACACGGATATGACGAAAGCGTTGCCTGCGGACCAGCAACAGCAATACCTCAGCTCCATTCCTGCAGGTCGTTTTGCGGAGCCCTCTGAGGTTGCCAGCGCCGTGGCATGGCTAGCTTCTGATGAATCCGGTTACATCTCCGGTGCCGTGATCCCCGTCGATGGGGGCCTAGGGATGGGCCACTAGCCCCAACGCTCAGCCAGTATCCCGAGCACCAGTGACAGATCTGGGTCACTGATGCTTACATCAGCAGCCTGTTGGGCAATCGGCTTAGCCATAAATGCGATACCGACACCCGCCAGGCGCAACATCTCGATGTCATTGCCTCCATCGCCGATAGCCACCGTGTTGAGCAGGTCAATGTCATGTGCTCGCGCCCACTGCTCAAGGGTGCTCGCTTTGGCCATCGCATCAATGATCGGACCCACCACTTCGCCGGTGAGAACTCCGCCTTTCCATTCCAACCGATTAGCAGCGTGCATATCGAGGTTTAATTCATCTGCCAGAGGGTCGACCATGTCATGAAAGCCCCCGGAAACAGCACCCACCAGGTGACCGAGCTCGTGCGCACGGGAAATAAGCTCTTGTGCCCCCGGTGTGACGCGAACTTGGGAAATCGCGTGGGACATCCGATCCCTCGTGACTCCCTTCAAAGCGCCCACTCGCTGCCTCAAGGACTGCTCAAAATCAATTTCTCCCCGCATCGCCGAGGCCGTTATCGCCGCAACCGTGTTCGCAACATCCTTCGAAATTGCCGCTGCGAGTAAATCGATACCCTCGTCTCGGGTGAGGGTCGAATCCACATCCAACACCACGAGAAACCTCGGGCCGCTCACGCCGCAACCACTACTCCTTTAGCGACCACCGTCACACCGCTGGGAGAGATAGTAAAGCCTCGTGCTCGATCCGCGACGGAGTCCACACCCACCTGTGCACCAGGCTCAATCACCACGTCTTTATCCAAGATTGCGTGTGTGATATGAGCTCCGGCGCCCACCACCACGCGCTCAAAAAGTATGGAATCTTCCACATGGGCGCCCGAATCAATCTTCACCCATGGACCCAAGACGCTGCCCGATACCGTTGCTCCCACCACATAACAACCAAGCGACACCGTCGATTCCGACAGCGAACCAGCGTTACCGTTGACGTCCTCCACGAATTTTGCCGGGGGAGAGTTCCACTGTTGCGAATAAATTGGCCAGTCGCTGTTGAAGAGGTTAAAAACGGGATCCTTCGACACAAGGTCCTGGTGAGCTTCAAAGAAGGCGTCAATTGTTCCCACATCACGCCAATAGAAGCGGTCGCGCTCCTTTGCACCCGGAACGGTGTTGTGCGAAAGGTCATACACCCCGGCCGTGCCCTGCTCCACAAACGCAGGGATGATGTTTCCGCCCATGTCGTGTTCCGATTCGACGTCTTTGGCATCGCTGCGCACGGCGTCTATCAGGGCGCTCGTGGTGAAGACATAGTTACCCATCGAGGCCAACACCTCATCCGGTGAGCCGCTGAGGCCCGCGGCATCTTTGGGCTTTTCGAGAAAACGACCAATCATCTCAGGATTGTTGGGATCGGTCTCAATGACTCCGAACTGATCGGAAAGTTCTTTGGGCTGGCGGATTCCAGCGACGGTAACCGAAGCGCCACTGGCAAGATGGGCGTCCACCATTTGCTGAAAGTCCATTCGGTAAACGTGGTCTGCACCCACAACAACGACCAGGTCAGGCTTTTCGTCGCGAATCAGGTTCAAACTTTGAAAAATTGCATCAGCGGAACCGGCAAACCATCTCTTACCCAGACGCTGCTGAGCAGGCACCGAGGCCACATACGCGTTCAACATTCCGCTCAAACGCCACATTTGGGAAACATGTCGGTCCAACGAATGGGATTTGTATTGGGTGAGCACGACAATCTGACGCAGGCTTGAGTTGATAAGATTAGAAATGGCGAAATCGATCAGACGGTAGTGGCCGGCGAAGGGGACGGCCGGCTTTGCGCGATCTGCCGTCAGAGGCATGAGACGCTTTCCTTCGCCACCTGCTAAGACAATCCCGAACACCTTGGGTGGGGCCATGCCCTCAGCGTAGCCGATGTGGTTAATCCTCACGAGCTTTGAGCTCTCGGTGGAGTATGGTGGGTACAGTTATGGCCACCGTCGCATCCTTCGAATCCGTCGATTTCATTCGCGACTCCCGCACAATTCTTTCCAATATCTCCTGGACTATTGACTCGTCCCAGCGGTGGGTCATTCTCGGTCCCAACGGTGCGGGAAAGACGACTCTCTTGGCGATTTTGGCGTCCTTGGTGCATCCAAGCTCGGGCACGGTCAAGGTTCTCGGCAACGTGATGGGATTGACCGATGTTTTCGAGCTTCGACCACGGGTCGGGTTTGCCTCGAGCGACATGTCCCAGCGAATCCCCTTCAACGAAACGGTCACGGATGCCGTACTCACCGCGGCTTATGGGGTCACCGGACGTTGGCGAGAAGATTACGAAGACCTCGATGTTCGCAGAGCCCTGCGAGTGCTCTCTGAATGGCACCTAGATCACCTCGCTCAGGCCACGATGGGCACTTTGTCTGATGGCGAACTCAAGCGAGTCCAAATAGCGCGTTCCGTGATGACGGATCCCGAGCTCCTTCTCTTGGATGAGCCCGCAGGGAGCTTGGATGTCGGCTCTCGAGAGGACGTCATCGAGATGTTGCACCACTTTGCTTCCGAGTCCAGCTCACCCGCCATGGTCATGGTGACGCATCATGTCGAAGAAATTCCCAGTGGATTCACACACCTTCTAGTGCTGGATAATGGACACATTGTTGCCCAGGGCCCTATCGGGGACACGCTGACCGGTGATGTGATGAGCGAGGCATTTGGTCGGCCGCTGTCGATTACACATAACAATGGTCGTTATCAGGCCACAGCATTGTGAAAATACTGGTAAAGTAGCGCTTTGGTCAGCATTAAGAGACGCTGGCACCGTTTCATCTAAGGACTTATGCAATGAAGGCTGACATTCACCCCGAGTACGCTCCCATCGTGTTTCGCGACTTGACTTCGGGGGAGAGCTTTTTGACTCGTTCCACCCGTACGAGCGACAAGACGATTGAATTCGAAGACGGCAACACCTACCCCGTCATTGACGTCGAAATTTCCAGTGCCTCGCACCCGTTCTACACGGGTAAGCAGCGCATCCTGGACTCTGCGGGACGTGTGGAGAAGTTCAACCAGCGCTTCAAGAACTTCGGCGCCTAAATACTCACAGGCCAATCTCCGCTCGCGCGGAAGTTGGGGTCGCCGTGAGTGCGGCGGTATTTCTGGTAGTTCTCAGCCCACGCTTTAGCCCACTCAATTTGTTGGTCGTGGAGCCAATTGGCATCACCGTCTAGCTCGGCGGCAAACTTCGTGAGGATCGCTTGCGCTACCCGGCCTGACGCAATCGCGTCGGCATCGGCCGTGTGGGCGTCATCAAATCGCACCAGGTAATGCGCGGTCGCCATTTGCAGAGTTCGCTTGCCTTTGCGGTAGGTGTCGAGAGCCCGGTCAAGAACCAGGGGGTCCACAATCGGACGGGGATCGCTCAGGGGGCTCAATCCGTGGCGCACCATTTCGTGGTGAAGGATAGAAAAGTCATAACTCGCGTTGTACGCCACGACCGGTATCCCTCGGGAAAAATAACCACCGAGAGTCGTGCCAATCTCGCCGACAACCTCGTGTGCTGGCCTGCCATCACGGGTGGCAATCTCATCGGTGATGCCGTGAACATCGGAAGCCTGTTGAGGAATCGGGACGCCGGGGTTAGCTAACCAGGAGGCAGCCTCTACCGTGTTGCCCTGCGCATCGATAAGTCCCACAAAAGCCGTGACGATACGGGAGGACCGAGTGTCCAGACCGGTGGTCTCGGTGTCGAAAACTGCGAGGGTGTCACTCCAGTGGGCCATAGTCACGAAGCCTAGGTTACCGAAGCCTTCACGCCGGCAAGAGAGAGCCAGTAGAAGCTTTGTGGCGGCAAAGCCAAGGTGATGTGTCCTTGCTCGCTCGGTGCGGGAAAAGTGCTCCCACCAAAGACGTCTGTCACTTTGTTGGCCCTGAACTCTTCGGGCAGTGTCAGCGACACGGCAAGGGGGTTATGCGAGAACGAATACACACACAAGACCGTTTCGGGCCGCTCACCCGGGCGACATTCCGCAGCGGGCATGTCTCGAATAAAGGCCAAAGCGCTGGGCGAATCCGTGGGCACCACGGTCATGGATCCCACCCCAAAAACTGGATGACTCTTGCGCAGGTGAACCATATTGCGCACCCAGTGCAGCAACGACGCCTGTTGAGCCAGCTGGGTTTCGACATTCGCCGACTGATAGTTATAGACCAGTGACTGGACCACCGGCAGGAATAGTTTGCCCGCATCAGCAGAAGAGAAGCCAGCGTTGCGATCAGGCGTCCATTGCATCGGGGTACGCGAACTATCGCGGTCCTCCAGCCAGATATTGTCGCCCATCCCTATTTCATCCCCGTAGTAGAGAAAAGGACTTCCGGCGAGCGAAAGTAAGAGCGCGTGTGCCAACTGGAGCTCCGAGCGAGAGTTATCCAGTAGGGGAGCAAGGCGGCGCCGAATACCGACGTTGACGCGCATCCTCGGGTCGTAGGCATACCAGCCATAGAGCGCCTGGCGCTCCTCCTCGGTGACCATCTCTAGCGTTAATTCATCATGGTTGCGCAGGAAGACACCCCAGGCGGCACCCGAGGGCACCTCGGTCGTCTCTTTCAGCACAGCGTTCAGGCTTGCCGTTTGTTGGGAGCGAAGTGCATAGAAAATTCGGGGCATGATAGGGAAATCAAAAGCCATATGGCACTGGGGTTTCTCTTCGGTCCCCAAATACGCGGCGACTTCGCGAGGCCACTGGTTTGCCTCCGCAATCAACACACGGCCTGGAAACTCCCTATCGATAAAGGCTCTGAATCGCTCCAAAAATTCGTGAGTCTCGGGTTCGCTTTCCCCGCTGCCCTCGTCAGATTCGTAGAGGTAGGGCACCGCGTCTAATCGGAAACCATCGACGCCCATGTCCAGCCAGAAGCGAGCAATGTCGTGAATTTCGTCGTGGACTTTGGGGTTGTGGAAGTTCAAGTCAGGCTGGTGAGAGAAAAATCTGTGGAAATAGAACTGGCGTCGGACGGAATCGAAAGCCCAGTTTGATTCTTCCGTATCAGTGAAAATTACCCGGATTTGTTCTCTGATCTTGTCTGTGTCCGACCAGACGTAGTAGTCTCCATAGGGTCCTTGCGGATCCGAGCGTGACGATACAAACCACGCGTGTTCGACCGAGGTGTGATTGAGGGGTAAATCCATCACGATCCTCATATTCCGGGCGTGAGCCTGGGAGACGAGCTCCCCAAAATCGTCAATCGTGCCAAATTCCGGCAGAACCTGTCGGAAATCAGCGACGTCATAACCACCATCGCGCAGCGGGGACGAGTAAAAAGGCGGCAGCCACAGGGCATCTATGCCGAGCCACTCGAGGTAGTCCAGTTTGCTAATCAGGCCGGGTATATCGCCCACCCCGTCACCATCGGCGTCATAAAAGGCGCGCACCATCACTTCGTAAAACACGGCCCGTCGGTACCACTGGGGGTCATGCTCCAACCCGCGATGAACGGAAGGGGGAGAGAAGTCCACGGGCAGTCCTTTATGGGTTTCGAGCTAGGCGAGGCTTTAGTCTAAAGCGCCCAGCAACAGCCGTGCGGACCATTGACCGGGGACACCCTGTCAGCAGTGAACTATCCGCGCTCTCTGGCCTCAACGGGGTTTTGGTCTTCAAACTCGTCCTGAGCGAGCTGATGTGACGCAATCTCCATGGGGTCATCAAACGCAACCAGTTCCAGCGTGCCAGCAACAAGACTGAAGCTATGGACAGAACAGTTAGTAATCGGCTCCTTATGCAGGCCAGGCGCTGCATAATCGACCACGCTGCGAATGACCGCTCCGTGAGCAACGGCGACAATATCCGCGTGCGGGTGCCGAATCGCCATGTCGTGAAGAACCCGAACAGCCCGTTGGGTCACCACTTCCCGGTCTTCCCGACCGGGAATATCTGTTCCCGGGGGATAGCGACGGTCTAAGTCAGCACCGCTGGAGCCCTCCGCCTCACCATAGTTTCGCTCAATCAGATCCGGAACGGTGATGGGGGCGGGCATCCCCAGGCGCTGGGCAATAATTCTGGCCGTCTCATCCGCCCGAGACAGCGGGCTAGAGACGATGAGGTCGAAATTGTGACCGACCAGGATGTCGCCCAGGGCAGCCGCTTGCGCGCGACCCGTGTCGTTAAGCGGGATATCGCTGACACCTTGAATTCGGCGTACACGATTCCATTCGGTCTCACCGTGGCGCACAAGAAAAAAACGCGTCATGACACTCCTCGGGGCGCGGCCCCTGTTGCAGTTGCGGCTACGTAGCCTGAGAACGTAAACCCTGCACTATCGAGTCAAGGGTTTCTGACGTTCCACCCTCAATCCTAACGGTTGCCATGCGATCTGCCTTGGTCGGGCCTCTATTGATGATCACGATGGGCTTTTTTCGCTTGTGGGCAAGGGTCACCAATCGCATACCGGTGTTCACCACCAGAGAGGAACCCGCCACTAACAAAGCGTCTGATCGCTCCAATAAACCAGCGGCTTGGTCAAACACCGAAAAGGGAACCATCTCGCCAAAGAAGACGACCTCTGGTTTGAGTAAGCCTTCGCATAACTCACAGGGAGGAACAACAAAGTCGGCAGACAACGAGGTTTCCACGTCACCGTCGGGCTTCATCTTTCCCTCGAGCTGCTCTCCAGCGATCCAGGGATTGAGCTGCTCGATGGTGGTAGCAATGGCATCTCGGGTGTAAGCCTGCCCACAGTGAATACAGCGAACCTTGTCCAGTCGTCCATGGAGATCCACCACCCGAAGCGACCCTGCTTTATGGTGCAGCGCATCCACGTTTTGGGTGACCACCCCGGAAAATGCCGATGATTCTTCTGCCCGCGCTATAGCGGTGTGTCCCGCATTAGGCCTAGCGCCAGCGAATCGACCCCAACCCAGGTGGGAACCCAACCAATATCGTTGGCGATAGGACGGCGATTCCAGAAAATTCTGCAGGGTCATCGGGTGTGTCTTGGGGGCACCTTCACCTCGATAGTCAGGAATACCCGAATCCGTCGAAATTCCGGCACCGGTGAGCACCGCCGTTCGTTTACCCTGGAGGGTTTCGATGGCGCGCTCAATAAGCTCTTCTACCTCGGATTGGACGACATCCATCTCTGAGTGAGCTCCCCACCGGTCTTTGTGCGTAATCTGGAGCGTAACGTTCGTTTTTTACGATTATGTTTCGCATTCCAGAAAGCCAGGTGAACGCCCATGCGCTTACAGACTCTGGCTGACCCCGATAACCCTGCGGTTTCGGACTATCGGCACCTCACCGATGTCGCGCTTCGCACCGCTACCGAACCGGCCTCGGGGATCTATCTCGCTGAATCCCTCCGAGTGTTCGAGCGCGCTCTCAACGCGGGCCACCAACCACTCTCAGTGCTCACCACACCACGCTGGAGTGACGCGGTGTTGGCCCTGGGGGAGAAGTTTCCGGCAGCTACCAAGGACCTTCCGGTTTATGTAGAAGATGCCGGGATGATCGAATCCATCACCGGTTTCAATGTGCATCGAGGCACCCTGGCGAGTATGGCGAGACCACACTTGCCCACTATCGAATCCCTGCTGAGTTCGGCCACCACCATCGTGGTGTTGGAAAACATCGTGGACCACACCAATGTGGGAGCGGCCTTTCGCTCCGCAGCCGGTTTAGGTGCTGATGCGGTCATTGTTTCTGCTTCCTGTGCTGATCCTCTCTATCGTCGAAGCATTCGAGTGAGCATGGGCACGGTCATGCAGGTCCCCTGGACTAGAGCTACTTCGTGGGCAGAGCTAGTCCACGCACTTCACGATCAGAATTTTCATCTCGCTGCTTTGGCCCTGGATGACCAGGCCATCCCGCTGGATGTTTTTGCCGCTCACCCACCGGAGAAGCTTGCGTTGATCCTCGGCACTGAAGGCGAGGGCCTAACTCAACAGGCACTCGATAGCGCCGATTCTGTGGTCAGTATCCCCATGCACGGCGGAGTGGATTCCCTCAATGTGGCTGCGGCCAGCGCTGTTGCCCTGTGGGCCCTTCGCTAGCGAAAATTCCTCGCCGCATCAGCAACACCGAGGTCTAATGTTTCCACCGCATCCGCCACGATCGAGACGACCCCTTGAGGGCTGCGCTCAAGCAGACCCCGCACGATAATCGCAGCACTATCTCGCAAGAGCGTCCGGTAGCGCTTCCACAAACCAACACCACAGATAACGTTGACCAGCCCGGTTTCATCTTCAACGTTGAGAAACGTAACGCCCATAGCGGTTGCAGGGCGTTGGCGGTGTGTCACAATTCCTGCCACCCAGACCCGCCTGCCTGGTTCATGACTAAGCATCTGCGCCACCGTAGAGACCCCCGATTCCCGAAGAGTCTGCCGGGCATATCGCAGGGGGTGATCTCCTGGAGATGCTCCCGTGAATACCCGGTTTGCCATCATGACCTCCTGGGAGGTCATCTGCTCAAACAGAGGCAATCGAAGCGCAGTGGTGGTGTGAGGAAGATATTGCGGGTGTTCCGTGGCGAGATGGCCAGCAGCCCAGATTCCTTCCCGGCGAGATATTCCACAATCGTCCAAAGCACCGGCACTGGCTAAAGATTCCAGGTGGCTGGCGCTCAGTCCTACTCGGCGTGAGAGGTCGGTGGCATCGATAAAGGGCCCGCCAGTAAGGCGCTGCGCCACGATTCGCTCCGCGGTATCAACCCCCACCCCGCGAACACTGGCCAACCCCCACCTGAGCGCCAGATTGGCATCACGACGATGAGTGGTCGTGGGATCCTCACCCTCAGGGTCAAACACAGAAGACGGGGTGGGTTGGTCATAGCGCAGGCAGGAATCACGACCGGTGGGTGTAGCACTCGCACCTTCCCGCGGCTCTACTGATGCTTCGGTGAGCGAATAATTAACCGAAGGCCCCTTGACCACAACGCCGTGGCGTTCCGCATCGGCAACTAACGATGCGGGGGAGTAGAACCCCATGGGCTGCGCACGTAACAATCCAGCAAGAAAAACTGCGGGATAGTGCAACTTCAACCAGGAACTGGCATAGACCAGTAAGGCAAAACTCAACGAGTGGCTTTCGGCAAAACCAAAGCTGGCAAAAGCTTGAATCATGCCGTAGATGCGATCTGATGTCGCCGTATCCAAACCGCTCTGTGCCATCCCGTTATAGAGCGTTTCGCGCAGTGATTCGATGCGCTCTAAGCCTCTTTTGGACCCCATCGCGCGGCGCAACAAATCCGCGTCTTCCCCGGTACAGCCGCCCACTGCCATGGCTATTTGCATTAACTGTTCTTGAAATATGGGCACCCCCAGGGTGCGTTCCAAGCATTCTTCTAAAGCGGGGTGGGCGTACTGCACAGGCTCTAAGCCCGCTTTACGACGAACAAAAGGATGGACCGCCCCACCTTGAATGGGACCCGGTCGAATCATGGCTATTTGAATGGCTAAGTCATAAAACCTGCGTGGTTGAAGCCTCGGCAACAGCGCCATTTGTGCCCTGGATTCAACCTGAAAGACCCCTATTGAGTCAGCGCGGCAGAGCATGTCATAGACACCTGCCTCATCCCGGGGCAACGTGGCAAGTTCCCACGTTTCACCCAGGTGTTCTTCCACAAGGTCAAAGGTGTCGCGGATGGCTTCCAAAATGCCCAGCCCCAGAAGGTCGAATTTGACCAACCCCATCCATTCGCAATCGTCTTTATCCCACTGCAACACCGTGCGGTGGGCCATCCGAGCTGGCTCAATAGGCACCACTTCAGAGACCGGGCGATCAGTCAGGACCATGCCACCGGAATGAATACCCAAATGTCTCGGCAAACTCACCGTGCGCTGAGCCAGGTCTGTCACAGCGGTAGGAATCGTGGTACAGGCGTCGTCATGAGGCACTCCTGAGCGCTCCACCTGGCGAGAAAAAGCATCCTGTTGACCGGGGCTATAGCCCAGTGCGCGGGCCATATCGCGAATGGCACTTTTGCCTTTGTACTCGATCACGGTGGCCACCTGTGCTGCTTGTCGTCGGCCGTAGCGCTCATAGACATACTGAATAACTTCTTCACGGCGACGGGATTCAAAATCGACATCAATGTCAGGCTCTTCGTCGCGGAGAGCCGAGAGAAACCGTTCAAATGGCAGGTTGTAATAAATCGAATCCACGGCGGTGATATCGAGCAAAAAACACACGGCAGAGTTAGCCGCTGACCCTCGGCCTTGGCACAGGATTCCCCGACTACGGGCAAAACGAACAATGTCGTAGACAATCAAGAAATATCCGGCAAAATCCTTTTTCTCTATCAAGTCCAGCTCAGCGTTGATTCTTTTCCACACCGCAGGGAGCGGATGGGGGTAACGACGAGGAACCGCGTCAGTAATCAACTCCCGCAAATAGCTCATCGGTGTGTGTCCCGGGGGACACAAAGAGCGAGGCAATCCCGGGGTGACTTTTTTGAGCGAAAAACTCAATTCCGCAGCAATGCGGGCGCTGGCCGTGACCGCACCCGGAAAAGCACTAAAGCGTGCAGCCTGCTGAGCACCAGAGCGCAGATACGCAGCGGGTGAAGCGGGTAACCAGTTGTGCAGCGAATCCATACTGGAGCGTGCCCGAATGGCAGCCATTGCTTGGGCAAGATCAGCTCCTTCTGCAGTGGCGTAATGGACCATTCCGGTAGCGACCACGGGGAGATGATGGGTTGAGGCAAGGGTTGCTAAGAAATCGTTGTGGACGCTATCCAGGGGGTGCTGGTGGTCATACAGCTCGACGACCACGTTCTCAGCGCCAAAGAGCTCCACCAGACGCTTAAGTTCTGCTTCACTGCGGTCTTGTTCGGTGCGCGAAGGCATCCGGGTATGCGGTAAACCAAAACGCACCCCACCTTTACGGCACCCCGTGAGAATCAACCAGTGGCCTTTACCCCTTTCGGCCAAGGTTTCTATGTCACATGCCAAAGTTCCTTTCTCCGGTGTGGCCAAATGTGCGTCGGTAAGAGCAGAACACAAGCGGTGATAGCCCTCTTCCCCTCGGGCCAACACCAGCAGATGCTGTCCAGGCGGGTCCTCAACATCGGTACGAGCCTGGTGGGGCGCTAACGAAATTTCTGCGCCAAATACAGTGGGCATGGCGTGTGCGGCGGCGGCTTCTGCGAATCGCACCACCCCATACATTCCGTTGTGATCAGTAATTGCAAGGCCTTCTAACCCCAGTTGCGCACCTCGTTCCACTAATTTTTGAGGGGCAGAAACTCCATCCAGGAAACTGAAACTGCTGTGCATGTGCAATTCGGCATATTCCACGTGATCCGAGGCTTCTTCACCCGGGATCAGCTCTGGAGCTTGGTAGGGCTGGCGGTGAAACGAGCGCGTGGGCGAGCTGGGTTTTGAAGATTCTGGAGTGGGCGCTTCGGGCGAAACGGGACGAGAAGCGTCGGCGAGGCGGCGTTCGTGCTCTGACCATGAAATGGGTGGGTTATGCCACCCCATTAGTCATACCGCGCTTCGATATGCCAGTGTTTCGCTTCCGTGGCACTAATCAGCCACCCGATGCCTTCTTCATCAACCACTTGAAGGCGATGGATAAAGCGGCTACTGGCGGGATCCCACCATTTTTCCCACACCGGCCAAGGACCCGCCCACGACCTCAGTTTTCGACGACGCGAACCCGAGACCAGCCAATGTGGCTGCGCAGACAGTTCTGCTGTGTCAGAGACCACAATCTCAGCACCATCGGCACCGATGACGCCTACGGTGTGGGGGGTGGAAAAAACCGTGGCAGGCAGGGGAGAGGGCAACGCCCCGGGAAGTGGTCCAGGGTTTTTTTCCACCGGTGGCGTATCTCCCCAGGGAGTGAGCGCATGGGATTCGTGTGCCACTCGAGCACGTCGCGATGACGCCGTGAGCACGCCACTGGCTCCCACCATGGATTGCACACGAGAGAGCACATGATGCACTCGACTATCGGGTCCGTGCCCCCACAGACCAGGTTCGTGGGCGTAGGCCTCTTCAGGGTCCAGTGCGGCATAACGCACGGCAATAAGACCAGGCGGAAAATCGGTATCTTCGCCGGCACGGTCACGAAAACACTGGTCCAATTGCCATCGGACCCGATCCACTAAATCACTGGCAGAAAAGAAACGAGGATGCACCCAGGTGCGCTCGTGCACGGTGGCATCGTCAAAACTCAAGGTGACACGTACCTGGGTACACACCCACCCCGCTCTGCGTAGTCGGTCACTGTACTGCTGGGTTGCGGTGCGAATAGCAAACGCAACTTGCTCCGTGAGGGAATAAGGCTCTGGCAGATCAATAGTTTCTTCGGTATCCACCGGTGCATCGTTGAGCGCCAGGGGAGAGCCACCCAAGCCTGTGGCCAAGCGATAGAGCTCTTCGCCCCTGGTGCCTAAACGCTCACGGATCGCCTCGACTCCCAGGGCAACGAAATCTCCCAGAGTGCGCACCCCCAAACGCCCCAACAGCGAGACGGTGGCCTCATCTTCCAAGACGGCGATCGGCATGTCCGCTAGAAATACAGCTGACTGTCCCGGCTCGACTGCTCTCACCGGATAAAGCGCTGTGGTGTGTTGAGCAGCAATGACGGCACTAAAAAGATCATCAGCAATCCCTACCCGAGCGGTTGCTAAAGGCTGACTTCGATGCACCGCATCCATCAGCATCCTGGCGGAGGCTTCCTCGCTGCCATAAAAACGGGCAAGCCCTCGAGCGTGGAAAGCGACCAAGCCTGGTGCGATCAACGAGTGCTGGGGCACACACGCAATCAAGTCAATAATGACGCGCTGAAAAGAAGCGTAATCCCGGTGCGCATCACTTGCCGCTAAGACAATGCTGGGACACGTGAGATGGGCATCTCGGCGTTTCATGCCCACACGCACTCCCGCCTCACCGGCTTCTCTCGAGCACTGAGCAATAGCGCCCTTGTGCACAAGAGCCGCGGGAATACCCGGTGTGATCTCCGGGAGAGAATCATCCTGATAGGCAGCCACCAAAGACCACTGCGGACACCACACCACCAGACTGCGTCTCATGAGATTAGCCCGCCTGACGGTGGTGAGCGATATCAATCACAGGAGCATGGTGAGTCTGTTCGTGAGCCCCCCAAGCGTCAATGACCATCTCGCAGGTGCGTACGGGATGCCCATGGCGCTGTGTGGAACTCATGGACATACGATGCTCGTGCAGCATTCCGCTGCCCTGGCTGAGACCACTCCACTGGTGCCGCACTTGAATGCTGGCTTCACTACGCGGCCAGGCATCGCGCACCAAAAGTGTGGCTTCTCTTTCGCGTAAACGTCCCGTGAGCGTAGAAAGCATGTGATCCGATGGCGCCGGTATCGAACCCAACGCCACAATCCCCACCACATCAATCAAGGCGGCCACGACGGCAAACCATTGCTCCCCGGGGTGGGGGACCACTACCAAGCGATCAACATTGACACCCATTTCTGACGCAGCGGCAAGCCCGAGGTCGGGAGCACCCACCACCGCGCACCACGTACCGCTTTGAGAAGGCTCGGCGAGCAAAGCCCACAGCAGAGACGCAGAAGAGTCCACTTGGTAGATAGAGCCACGAGAGAGTCCTCGCTCCGGGAAAAGATTAGCCACCGCTTGGCTCACCGGAAAGACTCGATGCTCGACTGTGGTTTTTTGCATCGCGTGAATACGCTGCTGCAAAGCATGCACCTCAGCGCGCGCTGGTGGCGCGCCTTCCAGAGTTAGTGCGGGGGACATAAAGCTATATTCGAACATTTGTTCGATTGTGTCAACATCCACTGACACCGGGAAACAAAACAGGGCCCTCCACCGAAGTGAAAGACCCTGTCGTCGCGTGCGCGAGGGGGGACTTGAACCCCCACGCCCTTTCGGGCACTAGCACCTCAAGCTAGCGCGTCTGCCATTCCGCCACCCGCGCGCACATCGTGTAAAGATTCAACACGTTGCGACCGAGACACGACATTACCACTAAAGCTCCCACCGCATCGTGTTCTACCCAGTAGCGTTAGAACCATGGGGCTATGGGAAGCGATACTGCTCGGCATTGTTCAAGGTCTCACCGAATTTCTTCCGGTCTCCTCCAGTGCCCACGTGCGGATCGTGGGGGAGTTCCTCCCCAGCGCCACCGACCCCGGTGCCACGTTCACGGCCATTACCCAAATCGGCACCGAGCTGGCCGTATTGGTTTATTTCGCCCGCGATATCGGCAACATTCTTGCTGGGTGGTTTCGCTCCCTGGGGAAAAACCGCTCCTGGTGGCGCGACGCCTCTGCGTTAGATCGCACTAATGCCCGGCTGGGCTGGCTCATCATTGTGGGAACACTTCCCATCGTTGCGGTGGGATATTTTGCGCAGGAATACATTCGGGGCGCTTTTCGATCTCTGTGGCTCGTGGCGAGCGTCCTCATCATCTTTGGCCTGATTCTTGCTGCTGCTGACTGGTGGGGGAAAAGAAACCGCGATTTAAGCACCCTCACCACACCGCACGGCCTGGCTTATGGGATGGCTCAAATGTTGGCCCTTATCCCTGGCGTGTCACGCTCAGGCGCCACAATCGCGATGGGGAGAACCCTGGGATACGACCGCGTCTCTGCCACCCGATATTCCTTCTTGCTGGCCATACCGGCTGTTCTGGGAAGTGGCTTTTATGAACTCAATACCGCTCTGAGCAACCCCGGTGCCTCAGGGCCGTTTAGTCTTTTCGACACAGTTGTAGCCACCGTGATGGCTTTCATGATCGGGTGGGCCGTGATTGCCTGGCTGATGCGCTACATCAGCACCCGGAGCTTTTTGCCCTTTGTGATCTATCGCTTGGTGTTGGGATCAGCGCTCTTAGTGGCGCTTTCTAGCGGTGTTATTGACCCGCTATGACTCGTTAGAGCTTGGCCTGTCGGGGCGGCTTTGGAGATATTTCTCAAATTCTTGAGCAATCGCATCACCAGATGCTTCTGGAGCATCCGCAGCGTCTCTGGCCTGCTCAAGCTGGTCAATATAGGCCGTCATATCGTCATCTTCAGCGGCAAGAGCGTCAATTCCCTCTTCCCACGAGGTCGCCTCCGCTTCTAATTCTTCCCGGTCAGAGACGATGCCCACCATCTGCTCTAAACGCTCCAGCAGAGCCAGGGTGGCCTTAGGCGACGGTGCGGTGTGGACGTAGTGGGGCACATGGGCCCACAAGTGCACAGCGGGGATGCCGACTTCTGCCGCCGCCAATGACAACACCGTGAGGACACCTACCGGGCCCTCATACGTGGATTTTTCAATGTCGTATTTTTCACGAATTGTCGCGTCATTACTGGTGGCGGTGACCCGTACCGCGCGCGAATGTGGAACATCAGCCAACATGGCGCCTAAGAAAACAATGCCCTCAATGCCATAGGCCAGTGCATGGTCGACCATGGCACTAGCGAATGAACGCCACAGCCTGGAGGGCTCTTGGCCGGTCAGCACATATGGCGATTCGACATCACCAGCATCAGGTCCAAACAAAGTCACATCGGGCCACTTCAAGTAGCGCAGACCATCACTGCCTTGTTCGACCAGGGGGCGAGTGAGTTGGAAGTCGAAATATTCTTCGGGATCCACCTGGGTCAACGCGCTGAGATCACGTTGTTCCACCAGAATGTCGGCGGCATCACTGGCGGCATCGCCGGCGTCATTCCACCCTTCAAACGCGACAATCAGAACTTTGCTGGGGTCGCTCAAAGGTGTTTCGCTCATGCATCCTCCGCTACACCTACACTCTAGCGCTCCTGCGCCAAGGACTAGACTTGCTCGTTGTGGGCACAGAATCTTTACAGGCTGTTTTATTCGACATGGACGGCACGATTATCGATTCCGAGCCCTATTGGATGCGCGCCGAGCGCGAACTTGTCGAGAGTTTCGGGGGCACCTGGAGCGACGAACAAGGCTATGCCCTGGTTGGAAGTGGCTTGTGGAATTCGGCCAGCCTGATTAAAGCGGCCGGTGTCGAGCTCGAACTCGATGACATCGTGCATCACCTCAGCAACCGAGTATTGGAACAAATCAAGGATTCTGTGCCGTGGCGCCCGGTGTTCGCGAGGTATTGGGCACCATTCTTCAGCGTGGTCTTCCCTGCGCGTTAGTGACTATGTCGTTGCGTAAAAATGCCGAGGCTCTTGCGGAGGCAGTGGCGCAGGAGTTGGGCGCCCCCGTCTTTCACGCCATCATCTCGGGTGATGACGTGAGTGCGCCCAAACCCAACCCAGAAGCGTATTTATCGGGAGCCCAGGCGTTAGGTGTTCCGATTTCCCACGCCGTGGCTATCGAGGACTCCAGCTACGGCGCTGCCAGCGCTTTTTCTGCTGGTGCAGTCACGATTGGTATTCCCCTGCATGTCGATATACCCCGGGATTACGTGCACGAAATCTGGGATTCGCTGGACGGGAAGTCTCTCGAAGACTTAGAAGCTAGCTGGGTTCGCCACCACGGGGGTCGTCCGTAATGGAACCTCGTCGCGGCCCTTTTGTCTTGGGCGACCACGTTCAATTGCGCGGACCCAAAGGCAATTTGCACACCATCACGTTGGAAACCGACGGGACATTCCACACTCATAAGGGAGTGCTCTCGCACAATGACCTCCTCGGCGAA
>Ga0115566_10001744_pt1 | contig 18418 bp, 21 predicted proteins | sample COGITO_mtgs_1204_3_FD_87173 | JGI IMG/M metagenome (GOLD analysis project Ga0115566, IMG submission 87173) | Pelagic marine microbial communities from North Sea - COGITO_mtgs_120405 | ecosystem: Environmental > Aquatic > Marine > Epipelagic | place: Germany:Helgoland, sampling site Kabeltonne...
AGCGGCATTGTCGCGCTTATCACTGCCCGCATTGATCGTCACATTGCAGAGAAAAACCTGACACGAAACGCCCTCGAGAAACCGCCACTACCGGACTACTTTCGGGATTTTGCCCTGCTGCAAGAGGTCACCAAAGCGGCGTGCTTCTATCAGTGCGGTGAAATCACGGTTGCCCATACCACTGCCAACATTGCCGAGTTCTCCGTGACCCATTTCTACACTGTCGGGCTCGCGCTAGGGCTTATTAACCCTGCCGACATGGTGCCCTTTAATGCCGCCGCCATAGAACCGCGTCATTCTTCTGACGCGGGCCTTGAATAAACGTTGATTCGCTTTATTTGGTTACCGACAAACTGGACATCATGAACATGATTTTCTTTGACCTCATTGCCCTCGGCATCGGTAAAAGTAATGTCGTTACCCGTGGTCAGCCAATGCTCTATCGCCTCTCCGTTTGAAGACCCACTATTGGTCACCATCCACTTAACCTCCCAACTGGGATTGTCAGAAGACTTAAACCAAGCGTCCAGAAATTCAATATGGGCATCATTCCCCTTTACGATGTTGCCATCGGGTAAGTAGCCTGCCCAATCCTCTGCGTTGATTGCCGCAATTTTTTCTAAATCTCTGTCGTTGTGAGCCTGAATGTAATCCACCCAAATCTGTTGCAGCGCAGTGTCGCCCGCGACCAGCGGGTTAGCAGCGCCATCGTCCGAAAAGACGGTACCAATAACAGTCTCTTCTTTGGCTTCTCCGGCCTCGTGGTGCCCGGCCTGCACAGTGGTTGTGAGCAGCAACAGTGACAGCGCCATAAACCAATACATTTTCATACATTTCCCCTTCTTCAAAATCAACCGACGATGAGCCGATAAACTTAGTGTGCGCGTGCTAAGAAAGATAGACGTTAGGCCGATATTTCCACAGTAGATCTGCTCAAGAGCAGAGCCTCATGACTGGTGAGGATCCCGACGGACGCACTCTCTTCACATAGGCTTTCGCATACGCGATGCTGTCCGCGCTGTCTATCAAGGTGTAATTCTTAAGCTCCTGTGTCCGCGCACTGATCTCCAGCATCGCCTCACCCAGTTGTTTACCGGTGATCACCAGACGTCCCGGACGCAATAGGCACTCGGCTAGATCATTGAGAGCATTGGACTGCTCGGCTGTGGGTCGGACAAATGCGGCGCGATAACCAAATGTCCGCAGACCAGAGTCCTCTGCCATTGCGGCGACTTCGATTTCGGCCCGACCCTTTTCCTTGGCCCAATGCTGATCACTCTCAGAGTCAGTACCCATTCCGGTCACCGAGTGAAACGACATAGGCCCGATTGTGCGCTGTAACAACCACTCCCCGACAAAGGCGACCGGAAAGTCCACGTGTATCCAGGTATAGGTATCGTCATCCATCCCGATAGAGGTAGCGCCTAGAGCCCATAACACGGTGTCGACTTCTTGCAGTACCTCGCTCAAGCCTGAATAGTTAGTGAAGTCTTCATGCAGGTGCAAGGTCACTTTACCTGTGGCGACGCCCGCTTGAATCCTTGGTGACGTTCGCCGGGCAATGACGTGAACCTTGTCTACCTCAGCAGAAGCGATCGCCGCTTTCAGGAGTCCGTCCCCTACCGAGCCGGTTGCTCCCATCACCAAGACGACTCGGTTCGCGTTGTTATCAATATAAGGATTGGTTTGAGGCGTGAGGTTACCCAGCGTGAGGTACCCCCAGATGTCCAATACGGCAACAAGGAACAAGAAGGCGAGGCCAACAAAGAGGAACGTTCTAGTGAGTATGGATAGCAACTGTCACCTGATATTTCGCCATCACGGGTCGCTGGATAACCACATTGCGAATAGCCGGCGTGACGATGCCATTAAGAGACGCACTGCGCCCTTCGAGCAGAGCGACGCCTCAGTTGGGTCCTTAAAGAGCAACCTTAATCACCCCTAAACCCACAATTCTAGTCGGGCAATCAGCAGGTCACACCCATGTTATCAACGATAATTTGCCTGTCTGCCTCAGCTGTCCGACCGTCTAGATTGATAGTGTACCAGCTAGACTACCCCCCTATTTCACCTTGCCAAAAAGCCCATCACCTGGCTGGGCTTCTTGGATTAACTGAACTATTACTCCCGGAGCTTGCGTAGCCCAAAAAGACCCAAGCGACTGACCAGGATGCCCAAGCCAAACAGCCGCAAGTGGGCACTGGGTGTGCGAAGAGGACACGCTGACAAGGCGGTGGAAACAAACGTGGCCTGAGTCAGCGCCGTTGCCGTCGTTAACAGACGCCCCAATCGCCACCCGCGTGCCATCGCTGGCCCCTCCGTTTCGGACGGAAGCACGCCTGAGTGGATTAGATCGATCGGTGAGAATCGCCCTTATGCGTTAGATCAGTGGCTTAGGAGCCCAGGAGGAATGCCTTAGATAAAGTTTCTAAAGGTAATGGCGGAGCGGACGGGACTCGAACCCGCGACCCCCGGCGTGACAGGCCGGTATTCTAACCAACTGAACTACCGCTCCAGGTAGACGGTGCGATGCACCGGTTGCGCTTGACGTTCATTCCCGAGAATTGGTGGGTGATGACGGGATCGAACCGCCGACCCTCTGCTTGTAAGGCAGATGCTCTCCCAGCTGAGCTAATCACCCCTCGTCAAGAGATGCGCATTATAGGGATCACTGTCATTGTGTCAATGCGCTTTCAGGTGCTTTTGGGGTCGCTGACAGGCATCGCCCTGCCAATTAAACCGTGTAAACTCCCGCCGTGATTTCGCTAGCGGCCCTGTGGAGGCATCCCAATGGAGCTATATAAAGACTTTCAGTTCGAGGCGGCCCACCTTTTGCCCCATGTGCCCGAGGGCCATAAGTGTGCGCGCCTCCACGGTCACTCTTTTTGGGTACGACTGACCATTACTGGCGAAGTGAACCCTCAGACCGGCTGGATCATGGATTTCGATGAGATCAAGCAAGCGTTTGCGCCGCTTTATGAGCAGCTCGATCACCACTATCTGAATGAAGTGCCTGGTTTGGAAAATCCCACCAGTGAGAACCTCGCGCACTGGATCTGGCAACGACTGAAGACCAGCCTGCCGGCGCTGACAGAAGTAGAAATCAAAGAGACGTGCAATACCGGCTGCCGCTATCGGGGGCCTGGAGAACCCAGCGGCGCGTAATTTTTTAAAAAATGAGCGCTAAGGGATATACGAGAGAAACAATCTGTAGTAGCACCGGCAAACTTCTTATGCACACCACCTGCGGTTGATTCCAATTTGCAGTGGTTATAGCGCACATTACATAACATGCCTCACAGGTACGTGGTAAGTATATGTTTTTTATAATATATTACACTTTGGTTAAAATTTGACCAATCTATTGAAGTGCACTGTTTCTCGGTCTTAGGTAGCGGGGTAAACAAATTATCCAACGTGTTATCCACAGAAATTGTGGACACTTTTGATGACAGAGCACCGGCACACGGGGTCCTGACGGAACCGATGGCAACTCACGCTGTGAAGTGGCGCATCACTTCATCACAAAAAGCAGTGGGTTGGTCCGTATGAAGCCAATGGCCCGCGCCTGTGAGTGAGACCAAACGGCTGGCTGAGAACCATTTTGTCATGGTGCTTTCGTGCTCAGCCCTGACATAGTTCGAATCGGCGCCCCGCAGAAACAGTGTTTGACCTGTGAAAACGTGATCAAAGTCGGGCGCCGCACAGAGTCGGGCATAGCCTTTCAGCAGCCCCCGCACATTAAAGCGCCACTCGTAGGCCTCCCTCCCTCTCTTGAGGCCCATTAACAGATATCCCCTCACCGCGGGGTCCTCGATCCAGCCAGCCAAGACTGCGTCCGCCGCCTGCCGCGATTGACAGTCAGCCTCCATGACCTGCTGTAAGGCCTGAAAGACCGCGCAGTGCTGCCCGGCATAAGCGACCGGTGCGATATCGGCGACCACCAAGCGGTTTACGAACGTCGCATGACTCAAAGCCATTTGCATCGCCACCTTGCCACCGAGTGAATGCCCCACCACTTGCGCGCTGTGGATGCTCGATTCGCGCATCCAGACAACGATCGCTTGCGCATAATGTGCAAGGGAGGCCTCTTCAAGCCAGGCCGAGCGGCCATGGTCGGGTAAATCGAGACAATGCACCCTATACTGGCCCTCTAACGCTCTGGCGATACCACGAAGATTGCTGCCCTGCCCAAAGAGACCAGGGAGTAGCAGCACATCGGGGCCTTGCCCTGAGGTGCTCGCGTAAATCGTTGTGTTCATCCGCGATTCTCCTTTTGATAGCATAGGCACTTCGACAAACAGGAATACTAAAATGTCAGGGCGATCTAGCTTACTACCACCGCATCAACTGCTCGCATCGATACTAGGGGCCGGGCTTCATCGCCTTGTCATTGCGACAACCCTAGTAACGCTACTGGTGGCCTGCGGATCCGCCACCGTCGGCGGCGGATACAACGTCACCACCCCCTCTAATATTTTTGACGAGGCACTCTTTAGCCAGCTAGACAGCAAGGTTGTCGTCATTGCTAACGTGAACCTAGGCGGACCGTCGCGCAATTATCTCAAGAAACGCGAGCTGTTTGTCGATCAGCGTTTAGAGGAATACCTTGAGAGTGCGGGCTTTACGGTGGGGCCGCAACGGGAATTCGCCCAACGCTGGAGTAATGCGATCTTAATTTATGGGGACCCCGTCGACCCGACTACTGGACGAGTCAATCAAAAATCATTCATTCAAATCGTGCAAGCTGTGCGTGACCAGCTGCGAGAGCAAACCGACATCGACAGTATTATTTTCACCGACATTATTGAAAAAGATATTTATTACGAGCAGGGCATGAATCGCATAACGCGATTCGACGGGGTAACCCGTAAACCCGCCATTCAGGGCGCGGGAAGTGGCGTGACATCAGAGTTTGATTGGTCACGCGCAGTAGCCGCCGCCTCCATACGGATTGCTTGGTTTAATATGGATCTTGCGCGCGTTTTCTCGGGAGAAGGTGGCATGGAGGTCACCGATGCGGTCGATACGCGCAGCGGCACCGCGTTTGTGAGACGCAGAGATGTGTTGGAAAACGAAAATCACATAGACGAAGGACTTGCCATCGCGATGCACCCAGCCATTCCAATGAAAAACTGGCCGGGCAATCCCTGAGCTAGGCCAACACCTCTAGGCCGCGCTCTATGCACCACATTGCCGATAACGCACCGAGTAGGTAAACCGGCATAGGGCGCCATCCGCTGATCCGGGGTCCGAGCAATCGGGTTCCGATCGCAGTGATCACCACCAAAGCCATAATAAACGCCAGCTGGCCAAGCTCGATCCCGACATTAAAAAACAGCAGTGCGAGAGGAATATTGGATTGTGGCAATCCTGTCTCTGCGAGCGCACCGGCAAATCCCATACCGTGTAACAAACCAAAAATGCCGGCCAACCACCAAGGTTGACGCCACAGACGCCCGCCCATATCGCCTCGCGCCAGCTCGACCGCCAATACAAAAATGGACAAGGCAATCATGAATTCCACCAGCGATACCGGATACTCAAATACCCCTAGCGTCACCATCGCGAGTGTCACGCTATGTCCGAGCGTGAAGGCTGTCACGGTATAAATCAGTCGGCGATTCCAACCCACTAATAGCAACAAACCCATGACGAATAAGAGATGGTCTGGTCCGGCCCAAATATGCTCGGCGCCCAGCCAGCTATAATCAACGGCAACACTGCTTGCAGTTCCCTCAGCAGGCACCAAGAACGCCGGGCTGTCCGCAGTAAACACCGCCTGATGAAAAATATCGTCGGCCAAATACATTCTCAGCAAGGCAGACGATTGGTTCTCACCTAAGCCGGTGATCGACACTGTCTGGCCGACTATGCCGTTGGGGCAGGTCAGCTGTATTTGCCGCAGCATGCCCGTTCCTTCTTGAATCCAGGGGGATTCAGAAGTGAGCGCACAATCGGGGGGCAACTGCGGCTCTATGGGCACCGCCGACACTTTCTGTGTCGGCGTTTTCCAAGTTACCGTCAAGTCAGTGTCAGAGAGTTGCCGCACCTCCAGTAGAGACGGGGCAAAACGGTGCGCTCCCGCTTCCACGGACAACAGTATGGTGATGACACAGAGCAGCCACTTCATGAGCGCACGACCTCATAGCCGGCGAGCGCATTGACTACCCATGCGTCCACCGCGGCGGCCTCAGCCTCACGAACAAGCGCTCGCTCTATCCTCAAACTCACGTCCTCTAGCGGCATCGTGTGCTCAGGCTCCAGGGCAGTAATCAAAACATAATGTTGACCAAAGGCCGACGCAATCGGACCGACCCAATCGCCAGGGACGGGGTCCCGTGCCGTCAGCTGCTCGGCAAAGACCGCGCCAAAAACCCGGGTCATCTGCTCCGCGCTTTGCAAGCTAAAATCATAGCCAGATAAAAACGGGGCACCCAATGCTCTAGCCTGCTTGGCGTTCATCTGATGAGTCTCTACCTCAGCGATCAGATCAGGCATTTCGTCAGCACGTTCCTCTGTGAGAAAAGCATGGCTAAAACTGTAACGAGGCGGCTCCAACCAACTACTGATGTCGCGCTGATAACGCGCGGCAATTTCATCCGGCGCGGGTGGCGCAATGCGCGCGGTCGCCACAATGAGTCGCTCCATAATCTGAACGAGCCGTCTGCGAATCACCTCATCGGTTAACTGCAAACGTAAGGCATAACCTTGCTCAATGAGTGTGGCATCATCGGCTTGAGTGTCCGCGTTCAGAAACCGCATGTTGCGGATAATCCGTTGCTCAATGGCAACATCACGATATTGCAAACCCCGCTGAAGCGCCTCTCGAAAAAGCAGCTCATCGCGCAACTCAGCGTCAATAAACCGGGAGAGCACTGCAGGGCTAATCTCGTCGCGACTGAACTGACTGTAGTTTTGACTCATCGCTTGCAAACGCTCTGCATTGGGTGGACCCAACACTGGCTTGGGAATCGGGAAAGCCCAGCGTCCAGCTATAAACAATAATAGGCCCAGCACGAAAAACTGCAGCCAAGGTTTCTTTAGCATGGTGGATGCATTATCTCTACAACGTGAGCGGCAATTTAAAAGTAGCGCACAAAATTTTCAAGCGGTTCTAGCGGTAACGCTTTCTGGGGTCCTTCCCGAGTGCCCAGATACAAAAATCCAATCACCTGATCCCCTACCTCTCCCCCTAGCGATTCGATCACCCATGGATCTGTCGCATAGCCACCCGTCCGCCACATACTGCCAATACCCAGGGACTCGGCGGCCAACTGCGCGGCAGATAGCGCCGCTGCCACGGCGTGCGCCTGTTCTTCACGCGCGATTTTGGGATGCGCAACCGCATGAAGGAGGCCAGCAATGAGTAAAGGGGCGCGCAATGGCGCGTTGGCCGCTTTTTCCAATTTTGCAGGATCATCGACGCCTTTTATTTGCAGACTCTTAACAAAAACCTCCCCAAGGGCCTGACGACGGTCACCGGCAATCACGACGAACCGCCAAGGACGCAAACGACCATGATCTGGGGCACGCAAGCCCGCTTGCAGAATCGTGTTCAGCTCACCCGCGTCAGGGCCGGGATCCACCAGCCGAGCGTGAGAGTTACGGTTGAGCAAGGTATCAATTGCTGACATGAGCCTGTGTTCCGCCAAGGATGTTAAGGGGGGGCCAATTTATTACTTCAGCCGTCAATTTGCCAACCCTCTGGAATGACGCCATGCAGCGGCATCGTTTGCTGCCCCAAAGTAATTGACGTTTCTGTCAGAGACACCTCGGCATCCGTCAGCACACCTTCGTCAAAATGATAGGCCGGCGACCACTCGCCGTTGAGCCGCTGTATTTCGATCGCGCTCTGCGCATCTCTCACCGCCTCGTGGCGAGTCCGCCATGACTTCATGGCAGCGGCCCCATGGTGTTGTTGCAACAATGCCTCGGTCGTGCGCGGGCTCAATAACGCTGCCGTGGCGTTATTGCCGCCAAACCCCTTGCTGTTGATGAGGGCATAGTCCCGATCCGTGATCTCCCGCTCAGACATTGCAAAGGAAAGACGCGCCGTTTCCACATCCGAGGCTAAGCCGTCGATCGTGTGAATACCCGGTAGGATCCCGTACTGCCAAATTCCCAATGTTGCCGTGAGCTGATCCCCTGCCGCCGCGGCAAGCGAATGGCCCACAAAACTCTTAATCGCGGCGACTGGCCAGTCCTTCACATCAAACGCTTGTGCCACTTTGCTGAGCAGGGTCGATTCCGTCACCCGATTTTGCGGCGTGCCCGTACCGTGCGCTTGCACTAACCCGCCCTCTCGCAACCGCTGACTGCCAAGCATGCTCCGCAGTGTGCTCACGGCCTCAGCCATCGTGACGTAATTTCCTGCTCCAGGCCCAGAAATGGATTTTTTAGCGCCGTCCGCCCGGACACTCACGAAAGGCGCGCCGGCGAGAATGGGGGCACCCAATTCGAGGGCTAAGGCGTCGTCCATCAAGATCACAACCTGAGCAGATTCCGCCATCGTAAAACCGCAATTGTCACCAAAAGGCCTGCAGGCTCTGCGATTATCGGGCCGCTCGTTATCAGTCAGGCCGTCCAGTTGTCGCAAGCCTTTATCCGTTGCCAGCGCACCCATTGCCAAGTAGCCGTCCATGAGCTCGGCATTCACCGGTGCCTCTGCCGCACCCACTACCGCGATGCGAGAGCGGCCAGCGCGAATATCGTCAATACCCAGCCGAAGGTTGTAGAGAAAAGTGGCGCAAGCGCCGAGCGCCGGACCCGTCCGGCTCATCGCACCCAAGATGTAAGCGCTAATAAAGTCACCTGGCATTTCCGCAAAGCCCAGCGGACATTGCTTCGAGCTCACTCGGCGGCCCTGCCAACGCGATCGCATCATGCCACCGTAGCCAGCCTCGTCTAGCTGCCCCATCGCGCTCGACACGTAGACGCTGATCGCTTCAGCCGGCACACTCGCCGCCACACTGGGCCAATCCATGCCCAAATCAGCCAGCGCATCTGACATCGCGAAAACGGTCATCTGCAGGGCACGCGGATGGTTTCTCGAGGGGTAGAGAGCCCCCGGGTCAAAGCCCGTAGGCAGTTGACCCGCGCTACTGACCTCAAATTGTCGCGTACTCGGTAGCAGCACTTCAGACTCAGGCTGGAGCGCAATGCGAACTCGCTTACCCTCCACTGTTTGGGCGCCACCCCCAATGACAGTGCCATCACTCATTGTGCCCGTACTATATTCAAAGCAGTGATCTTGCTGACTGGGCACGACCGTCGCACGCCGATGCCATGGCACAGCACGATGATCAAACCAGTCCTTCTCTATCTCTCGGACCAGGGTGTGCTGACGAATCCGCGCGCTATCTTGCGTCCCCATCATTTGGGCCAAAGCGGATTCTGTGCCAACGCGGTCGTCTGCACTCAGGTGCTCCCACACCATCCTCCGGTAGGCATGACGTCGCGACGTCCGCCCTGCACTGTTGACGCCACCTGCAGCGACCATCACCGGCAATCTCAGCATGTTGCATGTACCCTTATCATCACTACCCGCCACCCTTGGCCAGGCTTCGCCGCGAAGTGTACCCTCGACAGACAAATAAAATATGCGTATATAGTCATATATTATGCGAAATAAGACAAATCAGGCGGCGGCTTTTCGCGTGGCGGCGCTGCTCCACGAGGATATTTTGGCCTCCTCCATCACGCTTCCAATGGAAATACTGGCGGGAGCCGCGCAGGCGCTTGGCCGCGGCTCTCAGCAGTCACTGCGCTTTCAATGTTTCAGCGATCAAGGGGGCTCCCTGACACTGCAAAGTGGTCTCACGATCGTGACCGAGTCACTCGATGCACTACAAGACACGGACCTATTGATTATCCCAGCCATTTGGCGGCAGCCGCAACGCGCACTGCAAAAACACCCGAGACATATTGACGTGATCACACAACACCTTAGCCACCGAGGGCTCACCGTCAGTATCGGATCGGGTAGCTTCCTACTGGCCGCTACTGGGCTAATGAATGGACGCTCAGCGACAACACACTGGCACTGGTTTGATCACTTCAGAAAACGCTACCCGCTGGTGCAGTTGGAACGCGAGCAGCTCATCACGCAGTCGGACCAGGTCTTCTGCGTCAGCAGCGTCAACTCGGTGGCCGACCTCATGGTCTACTTGTGCGGCCAAATTTTTTCACCGCGGGTCGCGCGTCACATCGAAAATCAATTTTCACCCGAAATTCGCCAGCGCTTCTCGCCCTCTCCGGTGGGCGCACCGAGAGATCTGCACGGTGACGAGTTAATCGTTGATGCGCAAATCGACATTGGAAGAGATCTCCGATCGGTCACCCCTTTACCCGCTATGGCACAAAAACTGGGCGTCAGTGCACGCACCCTCGCACGACGCTTTAGTGCCGCCACCGGCGTATCGATAACCGAGTATCGCCAGCAACGGCGGTTGGATGAAGCGCAAGCGCTCCTTCGGCGAACCAACCTATCCATCATGGAAATCGGCCACGCAGTGGGTTTGGCCGATGCCTCGCACTTTACCCGCATGTTCCGCGAACAAACCGGCTTGACGCCAAGCGGCTATCGCATCGCGGTCCGAGAAAAGGCCTTCGCGCCCCATCCCGCATCAGACTGAACTTGCAGGGCCGCCGCAGTTCGGGCTAAATGCCCAGCCCTGCGTTATTTGAGACTGGAACCATGACTGACGTAATGATCGTGAACGGTGCCCGCACCCCCATGGGTGCACTACTGGGAGATTTAGCTGAGGCATCAGCGACCGAGCTGGGCACCAGCGCCATCGCTGCGGCCCTCAACAACACTCCGGTGCCCGCTGCGGCGATTGACGAGGTATTCATGGGCTGCGTATTGCCGGCCGGGCTCAAGCAGTGCCCAGCTCGGCAAGCCATGTTAGCGGCCGGCATCCCCGCGACCACAGGCGCCGTGACCGTGAATAAGGCCTGCGGCAGTGGCATGCAAGCCACGATCTTTGCCGCAGACAGCATTACCGCCGGTACCAACCAGCTGGTGATCAGTGGTGGGCTAGAGAGCATGTCTAATGCACCACAAGTGTTGCTGACCGGCCGCAAGGGACAGCGACTCGGCCACACCAAGCTCTATGACCACATGTTTATCGATGGGCTTGAAGACGCCTACACCGGCGCAGCCATGGGCACTTTTGCGCAAAAAACCGCAGACGAGCATGGCCTGACACGGGAAGCCATGGACGCCTTTGCGATCGAAAGTCTGACGCGCGCGCAGCGAGCCATCGACGAGGGGCTCAATCAGAAAGAAATTGCCCCGGTGACCATCCGCACGCGCCGCGGAGAGCATACTGTCTCTGTCGACGAGCAGCCCCACAAAGCCAATCTCGAAAAGATCCCACAGCTGCGGCCGGCATTTGCCGAAAACGGCACGATTACGCCCGCCAATTCCAGCTCCATTTCGGACGGTGCCAGCGCACTGCTCTTAGCCAGCGAGCAGGCAGTCGAGGCCCATGGACTCACCGCCCGAGCGCGTATTGTCGCTCATTCGCGCAACAGCTTAGCGCCAGAAGCCTTCACGCTGGCGCCCATCGGCGCGGCTGAAGAAGTGCTGGCCAAAGCGGGTTGGACCGTTGCAGACGTCGATTTATGGGAGATCAACGAAGCCTTTGCGATGGTCACAATGCTGACCGTAGATGCTCTCAAACTCGACCCCACCTGCGTCAACGTTCACGGTGGTGCCTGCGCACAAGGACACCCCATTGGCTCAACCGGCTCCCGCATTATCGTGACGCTGATGCACGCCCTCGAGCACTATGGCAAAAAACGCGGCGTCGCCGCTCTGTGCATTGGCGGTGGCGAAGCGACCGCTGTCGCGATCGAACTCGTCTAAGTCCGTTGCGAAGAGGCCGTCATGCTGAGTGATATTCCAACGCTACTCGATGATATCGGTGCTGGCCGCATGGTCATTCTCATGGATGATGAGGATCGAGAGAATGAGGGCGACCTCATCATTGCGGCGGAGAAAGTCACGCCGGCGATTATCAACTTCTTCGCGACCGAGGCCTGCGGTTTAATTTGCATGCCGATCACTGCCGAGCGTGCCCGTCAACTTAACCTCCCTTTGATGGTCCGTGATAATCGCTCGCAGCACGAAACCAACTTCACGATCTCGATTGACGCGACGGAGCAAATCAGCCCGGGCGTCAGTGCTGCACAGCGCTCGCACACCATTTTGCAGGCAGTGGCCGATAACGCCGCGCCTCGCGATATCACGCAACCGGGGCATATTTTTCCGTTGGTGGCTAAGCCGGGGGGCGTGCTCAAGCGCGCTGGCCATACCGAGGCTGGCGTCGATCTGGCCAGAATGGCCGGACTTGCACCCGCCGCTGTGATCGTCGAGATTATGAATCCTGATGGCACCATGGCCAGGCGACCTCAACTCGAAGTCTTCGCAAAAGAGCACCAACTGAATATGGGCACGATTGCCGATCTGATTGAGTATCGGTCATTGCACGAACAGTCGATCGAGCTGCACAGTGAGGATTCAGTCCATACCGAGTGGGGACTGTTTCGACTCCACACTTTTCGAGACCTGTTGGACGATACTCTGCACTTTGCACTCAGCCTGGGTAACTTGCTGGAGGTGGGTTCGGTGCCCGTTCGAGTACAACCCGTGAATACCCTGCGAGATTTATTGGGCACCCAACTGGGCATGGATCAACCCTCGGGATGGTCTTATCGCGCAGCGATGGCGCACGTTGCTCAACAAGGATGTGGCGCAGTGGTGCTGCTCGGAGGCACTGAGACACCGGCAACCATCCTTGAAGATTTGGGGCAATTACTCAACGCCGAGCAACGCCCAGCGCCGCCTCAAAATTACCGCTTGATTGGCACCGGCGCTCAAATTCTGCGGCATCTGGGGTTGAGCGACTTACAGCTGATGTCGGCGCCCCTGCACTTTAATGCCCTATCGGGTTTTAATCTCAACATCACCGAGTTCTTGCCCGCACCGCACTGCGACGCCTGAAAAGTTCATTCGTTGGCGCGACAAGCGCTACCGACGTGCTAAACCGACTTACTGAAACCACACGCGATACGATCACTGAACAGCGCCAACGACTGCCATCACAGCGCTGACCTTACTCGTGAAACGTGACGACGTCGTGCAAGGCAGCACGTTGAGTTCGCACCTGATTTACCGGTGTCTCTGTCGGATAACCAAACGACAAACCGAACATCAGTTTTTCATGATCACCCAAGCCCAATGCTGGTCGGATCACGTTGGCCAAAAAGCCCAGTGACGTTTGCGGACAGGATCCTAAGCCGTGCGCCACTAGGCCCAACATGACGGTTTGCGCATACATCCCGAGATCACAGGCCTCGCGCAGACCGAACTGCGACGGCAGGGTAAAAAAAGCCACCGCAGGCGCGTCGAAGAACGTAAAGTTGCGCATGAACCAGTTATTGCGTGCGGCTTTTTCCTCTCGGCTAATGCCCAATGCATCATACAAAGCCGTCGCCGAGGCGTACTGGCGCTCCTTATAGACACCGTCATATTGGCCGTCGTAGGGAAAATCGAGTGCCACCTCTCCTGCGGCAAACTTACTCGGGAGCTCTGTCCTCAACTGTTCTAATGTGTCGCCAGTGACCACATGGACGAACCAAGGCTGGGTATTACAATTACTGGGGGCCTGCTGTGCGCCTCCCATCACTGCCTCGATCACCTCTCGGGGTACCGAGTCTGACTTGAACGCGCGCATCGAACGGCGATTGCTAACAATATTGAGAAACGTTTCCGCGTGGTCCGACATAACCGGTGACTCCATCACAATAGGATGCACGATGATACGTGTTCATATCAGATGCGATAAGTCCCCATGCTGAGTGCACCACAAAACCCACACCGACTAGCTCCCTATTTCAGGGTGGGATCTAGTCGATCAGGACGTACCGTATTGGCACGCCACCAAGCAGGGACTGCTCCCCTGGTAGTCGCGCGCTGCGATTGCTTCACGTTCAGACTGCGCTCGGTCTGACACGTCCCGGTCGCGAGCCAATCCATTGCCGCGGCAAGCGATGCTTCCTGCGGGTCGCCAAAGCCATTAAAAATATCGTCCTGTGCACTGCACAGCGTAAAGCGCCCGGTATCGTATAGCCCTGTGTAGTACCCCCCCTGGCCTTCACCATTAACAATCTCAAATGCCGTTAACCTTAGCCGCACATCACACTGCTCCAGGTCAAATGCGTACTGACCCACCGCCTTACCGTAGGTGTCTGCGCCAATCAGCACCACCTCAATGTGGGGGTCGAGTGCATTGATGACCAACTCGCTCGCAGAGGCTGTTGAACCTGATGTGATAAACGCGATGCGCTGTGGCGTCATCGTATTGGCTAGTTCATTAAAAAAACCCTGCTGATTGGCATCTTCCTCTGTGTGCTGACTGTTGTGACTGAGCTGAAAGCTCAAGGCACCGTCTGCGACACCGCCGCCCAACAAATCCATCATGTTGTCGGCGACACTGAGGAGGCCTCCTCCGTTGTAACGCAGGTCCACGACCATATCGGTGACACCCGCGTCTGCAAAGGTTTGCGAGGCCGACGAGAGCGGGTCATTGGCTGAAAGAATAAACTGCCTGAGGTTTAAATAAGCCACTGGTGAATTGCCGGGACGTGCCAGCAACAAAGGCTCGCCAGCGAGCGCCGGCGGATCTAATTCGACTTTCGCCACGACCGCCTCCAGCAGCGTGTCGGCTTTACCTAACCGAAAAAGTCGCTCTACCCCGACGTCACTCGTACCGAAGACCTCCTCTGAGGTCGCGCCCCGGTCGCGAAGCGCTGTCATGGTTTCAAAACCTGTCCCTAGATCAATCGCCAACAGCTCCCAACCACGACGGAACCCTGCGTCATGAGCAGGACTTCCTTCAAAGACATCGATCATGATGAACTGATTGGCATCGGTGATGGTGTAGCGAAAACCAAAACCAATGTAAGCGCCCGATGTAAAGCGGGCCTCATCAGCCGAAATCGATGTCAGATAAGAAAAACCGGGATCGCGCAGATCTGCCGCCAACGGCGCAGTCAGTGCGTCGAGATACGCCTCCGGGTCGGTGAAGTCCGCTTTATCGACCGCAGCTAGCTCGTCGAACCAGAGATACCAGCTTTGCGACACCTGCTCCACAAAATCGAGCTGGGCGGGCACACCGCAACTGTCATCGGTGCTGTCAGACGAGCCATCGGAGGCACCATCACCCCCTCCCCCATTGTCTGCGATCGGCTCGGGGGTCACCGACGAACTGCCGCTACCACCGCCACCGCAGGCAACGAGGCTGAGCAGCAGTATCCCGCAAACAATTGGATTCAATAACCGCATCACGCTATCCCATGCTGAATGTGTTTCACCGTCGCTACCATCACTGACGGTTTCTTGTTGCGTCTTTGCCGCCCGTTCATCCATCGCCACGCACTCCCGCCCGCTGCAGACTACTAATCCAAGCCGGCTCCGACAGACCACTCAGGGGGCATTGAATCGGAGCCTTTTACGCCCAGCCGCCTTCGTTTTAACTCGACAATCTGATCCTATCTGTTGATCCCAGAGGGTCTGATGCCCTACAGTATCAAGCCGCTTGTTCTCAACAAGTAAATAGCGCGCCAATGCGCCAAACAGAAGCATACCGCCACCTGCTAAGGATTCACATCATGCCATCAGTAGAAGACCGATTTGCCATCTCTGAATTACTCACTCGCATGGCCTATTATTATGACGAAGGCCTACTTGATCACCTCGAAGCGAGTTTCTCTGAAAATGCCGTCATGAGCATGCAGATCGCCGGTGGTGACTTAGTCGGTCCTTTTGAGGGCCAAGAGGACATCATGGCGCTCTATCGCAACGCCAAATCAACCCAAACTGATGTGCGCCGTCATGACATCACCAATGTTTTTTTTGATGTGACTGATGGCGTCATCAGTACGACGTCCTATCTGACGCTATTTGCTACCGAACAGGGCGAGACCAAACTACTCACTACGGGGGTCTATCGCGACATCGTCGAACAAAGCGAGGGAGCCTGGCGGGTCGTGAAACGCCACATTGATCTGGACAGCGGCTATTGAGGAGTTGACATGAATCTCGGCCTTATTCCAGCGAAAACGGCGGCCCTCGACCCGACTCGAGAGGCGCTCATTGATATCCCTAACAACCGACGCATGAGTTTCGGTGAGCTAGATCATCGTGTACAGCGCTTGGCCAACGGGTTCAGAGGCACGCTGGGGCTGGCGAAGGGTGATCGGGTCGCGATCCTCTCCAAAAACTGCATCCAATACATGGAGGCTTTTTACGCCTGCGCTCGCTGCGGCCTCATTGCGCAACCGCTCAACTGGCGCTTGAGTGAACTCGAGATGGCGCGAATTTTACGCGACGGCGAGCCCAGTCTGCTGGTCGGCTCGGAGGAATATGCAACGCTGGTGGAAAGCCTTGCGAAGGAGGCAAGTATTCCGCACGCGCTCGTTTTCACCGCCGATGCCAGCGGTGATTATGAGCAACTGATCAGTGGCGCCGCTGCAGGCGCGGTGATCGGTGAGGACGAGGTCACCGGGTCAGACCGGCATTGATTCTCTACACTGGCGGCACCACCGGAGAGTCCAAAGGGGCGCTGCACTCCCACCACTCCCTCTACATGGGCATGCTCAACCAATCGATTGCTGAGCGCATTGTGCCCACCGATGTTTACATGCTGACGGGACAAATGTTCCACATACCGGTTGCTTTAGCGATGAACTACATGGCCCATGGCTGCCCCGTGGTCTTAATTAATTTTGACGCTCAATTGGCTCTCGAAGTCATTGAGCAAGAAAAGGTATCCGCCTTTTTAGGCATTACCACCATGATCAATTGGATGATGGCCGTTGAGGGGTTTGAGAATTACGATTTAAGTAGCCTCCGTAACTTTCAATATGGCGGCGGGCCGATGCCACGCTCTGTGGTCGAAGCCGCTCTCGAGGCGTTCCCGTGCACGATGATTCAGGGATACGGGCAAACGGAAGGAATGACCATGATCTTTCTGTCACAGGAGGATCACCAGCACGCTATCGCCGGAGACCACCCCGAACGGTTGGGCTCCTGTGGACGCGAGGGCTTTGTTTCTGAGATTCGCGTTGTCGACCCAGAGGGTCGGCCAGTACCGAAAGATGGTAGCGCTCCCGGTGAAATCATCGTCCGCTCAGAGGCCAATATGCTCGGCTACTGGCGACGGCCCGATCTCACCGAGAAAACACTGCGCGATGGCTGGATGTGGACGGGGGACATTGCCGTTTGGGACGAACAAGGCTATGTCTTTATTGTCGATCGAGCCAAAGACATGATCATCTCGGGTGGCGAGAATATCTACAGCACGCAAGTGGAAGCGGCGATACACCAGCATTCAGCGGTCTTAGAATCAGCCGTATTTGGCGTGCCAGACGACGTGTGGGGAGAGTCCGTGAAAGCCGTTGTCGTACTCAAGCCCAACCAGACGGCGACTGAGGCAGAGATTATTGCCGAGGCCAGCAAGCATCTCGCGTCTTATCAAAAGCCCAAGTCGGTCGATTTCGTTGACGCGTTACCCAAAGCGCCGACCGGCAAAATACTCAAACGAGAGCTGAGAGATCCCTACTGGAAAACGGAGTCCCGCAAAGTATGACAGGCTTGCTTTCGACAGAGGTGCTGTCCCATATCGGCCGACAAACTGACCCTCAACGTGAAATCGTCACGCGCCGAGACATTCGCAAGTACGCCGTGGCGACGGGAAGCCGATTACAGAAATATCTGGACGGCGATGTAGCGCCCCCCCTGTTTCACTTGCATCTTTTTTGGGATGTCGTCCCCCTCGATACGCTGTCACCCGACGGCGTATTTACCGACCACTTACTGCCCAAGTTTCCACTGGAAAAAGCCATGGCGGGTGGTCTCGATATCCAGTATCACCAGCCCATCAAACCGGGCGATTGGCTCACCGCCACACGCACTTTATCCAATATTTATGAGAAGGCGGGCCGCAGCGGTGCGCTTATTTTTTACGAAGTGATGATGGAAATCCGCAATGATGCCGGCGAGCTGGTGGTGAGCGAAAAAACAACAAGGATCCTGCGATGAATCCCGAACCGGTTATCGGTATGGCACTTCCGGAGCGTCATCATCATTGTGATGTCGTGCAACAAATGCTCTACAACGCGTCGCTGTGGAACGGCCATCGAATTCACTTTGATATGCCTTACGCGACTGAGGTCGAGGGCTATCAAGGCTTAGTAGTAGCAGGGCCATTGCTGGGTGATTGGCTGCATCAGATCGTCGATGAATGGCTGGACGACGCCGGGATGATTACCGGCATCGAATACTCCAATCGTGTTGCCGCCTTTGTCGGCGAGACGGTCACCGCCGGCGGCACCGTGACGCAATATG
>Ga0115566_10001747_pt1 | contig 18408 bp, 34 predicted proteins | sample COGITO_mtgs_1204_3_FD_87173 | JGI IMG/M metagenome (GOLD analysis project Ga0115566, IMG submission 87173) | Pelagic marine microbial communities from North Sea - COGITO_mtgs_120405 | ecosystem: Environmental > Aquatic > Marine > Epipelagic | place: Germany:Helgoland, sampling site Kabeltonne...
ATTACCAACATTCCATTCAAGTTTTACTTCTGGCCAATAATGGTAAGTCTAGTGTGGACTACTTCACAGTACACAGGATTGTTTGACGACTATCTTATGTTTGCTATGTGTTGTGCGGTCGGGCTAGCAATGAAGTATTTTAAATTCAGTCGTATAAGTTTCCTAATTGGATTTATCTTATCACATCGACTTGAAGCAAGTTGGGTACAGTTCAACACATTCGGATACGGATGGGAAGATCTACTACTTGACCCATTCCCAGCAACACTTATTGCTTTAGCAATTTTAGCTGCGATATGGGGAATATTTTTTAACAAAGCAAAAATTGATTTCGTATAGGAGATAAAAATGAAAATCAAACTACTAACAGGCGCTGTAGCAGCACTAGCAATTACAGCAACAGCAGCACTAGCAGACATCACTGTGGTAAACCCTCAAAAGCCAGGCGGTGGTACAACCGTGTGGACAGAAATTATCATGAAGGAACTAGAGAAGCATTTGGGCGAGCGTATTGTTATTCGCAACATTCCAGGCGCACGAGACATTCCGGGCATCAACAAATTCCACAATGATCTCCGCTTTGACGAAAACACTATTGTTGTAACACACGGTGGCAACGGTGTATCGTTCTTACAGGAAGAAGTTGATTACAACTATGCTGAATATGATTCAATTGGTCTCATGAACTTGAACATTATTATGGGCAAAGTCAAAGGCGCAGACATGGATAAAGCAATCTTTGCCGGTACAAGTGGTGCTGTTCCAGAAGCATTTGCTATGGCAATGATGACATGCGGTCCAGACAAATCTGTCGACGAGTATATTACTTGCTTCGGTGAAAATTTTAAATGGGTCAAAGGCATGAGTGGCGGAGAGCGCCGTTTAGCATTTAAACGTGGCGACTTAACAGGTTCACGTGAAAACCCAGCTACATACCAAATCCACATTGCGCCAGACGAAAATGCAGAACTTTGGTTCCACCATGGTTTGCTTGACCCAACTACAGGCAAGCACGTAGATGATCCAAACTTCCCAGGTTACCAATTTGAAATCATGTTTAAAGAGCGTTGGGGTGTAGAAGCAAGCGGCGAATTCTATGACGCATACAAACTGGTAAAAAGTTTCCGTGATGGTCTACAAAAAGCAATCTGGGTCAACAAAGGTAATCCAGAATTGCGTGATCGCTTAGTAGCAGCAATGAACAAAATGGCAAATGACCCAGAGTCAATGGCAATCATTGAAGCTAAAAACGGCAAGTACGAATGGTTTATTGGTGAGCGTGGCGACCAAATGCGTGACACACTAATGACATTTATCACTGAAGACGCACTACGCAACTTGGTGAAATTCAACAAAGAAGCACTGGGACTTAACTCAGTACTCAAAGAAAATCTATTTCCAGAGTAAGATTCTAAATAGATAATTAATAGTAGGGGAGATTCTCCCCTACTACTTTGGCTTTAAAAGGAACTATAATGGAAAGCAATTGGGAAAAAACAGCACCACGTAATAACTATCATTACGACCCGTTTAAAAATGATCCAGCATATGACTGTATGCGTTATGTAGGAAAGTTCACAGGCAACTGGAAAGAAGCACTGGACAGAACAGTAGAAAAAAGTAATGATATTACTTGGCGTACACGCAATCCAATTGATAACCCAAACGGCAGTGAAGACATTGAAGCAGAAGAACTAGATTTGATCAATACTGGTGCGCCTGCTGACTTGGTTTTAACCAAACTAGACTATGCTATTGAACCTGTTTTTCAGCGCATGACCGATGCGCTACACTTACTACCCGGCGATGATAGAGATGTACAGCGTCGAGTTCATGTACAGATGCCAGGACAAGTATGGAACTTACATGTTGATAAGTTGGAAAAATGGAACAAAGCAGACCCTAAGAGTGTTTATCGTTTTATGGTTATGCTAAATGATTGGGAACCAGGACACTTCTTACAGTACGGCAACAAAGTACACACAGGTTATCGTGCCGGTGAGATTTACAGTTTTGATTGGTTTAATTCTCCACACTGTACAGCAAACGCAGGACGTGGACCAAGATGTACATTGCTAGTAACAGGTGTAGCAACACAAGAAATGCACATGCTGTTCTCACATTACGACCTTCAAATACCAGTATGAAAACTTTAATTATTGGCGTAGGTCCACAAGGCAGCGGTAATCATTTGTACGCTAAAATATTTGGCAGCAATCCTCAAGTGTTTGCTTGGAATAGTCTCCAGCACAAGTACTGGGAAGGGCACGATATGGAGCCTTTTGCAGACTGTTGGGAAAACCCTGACTTACTAGTAGAATTTGACACTAGTACTCAGGATTATTATTATACCAGCATGGGCTGTCCTTATGTGTATGACGGCGAAACACGTATACCAAAATTCAGTGAATTTGATAAAGTAGCCCGCACAGTATTTGATTGTGTAAAATATATGATAATTGGCAGGGATCGCAATATACTGGAACACCAACAACAGCGTGTAAGAAATAGACACAGTACACCTGACTTCTTACAGCAGTTGGATTTCTTTATGGACAAGAACCCAGTGTTTGTTAGTCAAGAGTTACTTTACTTGTACGGCTTGCCCTATATACACAACATCGAATCACAATTGGAAATACCTAAAAATACAAACATTGATAAGATCAACAAAATACTTAGCGATGATCAAAATCGCAAATATATGAATTATGTCGAACACACAGAACTTGACGAGTTAATTAAACTTGCTAGTACTGCTAGAGGAGCATTATAATGGTTAAATATATAAAATACGCCAGCGCAGTAACTATATTGTGTGCTATGATACTGCATGTAGCAGGCATTACACCTTGGAATAGTATACTACAACTGCTAGGAGCAGCAGGTTGGGTGTATGTAGGATGGAAGTGGGACGAGAAAGCAATTATATTGAATTTCCTTCCGCAGTTTGCTATTATTATTCCTATGTTAGTATGGATATATTTGGTATGAATAAAGAACTTATATTTTTCACAGGCGTTCCCGGATCACGTTGGAGCGGTGTTAGCCAAGTGTTTAGAAATGCATGGCCGGATGTGGACAACACAGACTGTGAAGATCCACGTAAAGTATATACTCATAATGAATTTAGTGGTCACCGAGGTAACTACTATGGACCAAATGATCTACACGGCAATTGGCTAGACAAAGAATTTGGAACTAAAGAGCAATGGCTAAATGAAATTAGTCGTAGTTATAACGGTAGCAAGCCAGTTAAACTTATTCTCAGTCATAATTTCGCACATTATTTGCCTGAATTAGCAAGCACATTTCCTGAGTCTAAAATTGTATTGTGTTATTATCTCAGTGACGAAGCAAGCTACAATTGGTGGCACGAAGCCGGAGGTTGGGATATAACCTATCCTGACTATACCTGGTACAAAAACAATGACGGTATGCGCAGAGAAATCAAAGAACAAAATAGTAAAATACTAGAATTTGTAGGTTCGGCAGGTATTGCGTTTGAACATCCAGATGTAAACTTTTTTAGAAAACATTTCAATCGAGACATAGACTTTGTCTTTGGTAAAAAAGATGTACAACTAGCTGTATACGGTTGACAAGTAATAAAATTTACGCTATAACGTAAGAAACAACAATTTACTCAGGAGCGTAAAAATGTCAAATAAGATGCCAGCCTACATTGTAACATTTCCAGGACTCACCCCACTGTATGAATCATGCTTGCTTACCCAAGAAGAGTACGCACTAGAAATGGAAAAATATCGTCTTCCGTTTGACGATCATCCATTCTTAGTAGAACCGTATACAGAAGATCGTTATAATGAATTACTAGCAAGTTATGTACAATCTCCAGAGTATGCGGCTCATGGTTTCTTGCAAGAATTATTTGGAAGTCCAGATTTTATCGAAACACATGCAAGAATGTGTACTGCTATCAAAGAACATTTGGAGGCAGCGTAATGTCAATGCACTTGGTTGGTCCTTATATGACTACTACAAATTACAAAAAACGTAGACGTAAAAAAACTGCCAAACAATTAAAAGCAGAAGCAGAACATGAAAAGTTTATGCGCAAAATGGGTGTGAGTCAAGAGCAACTTGAAGGCAAGTTGTACGACAAACATGGCAAACGAAAAAGTGTTAATGAACGTCCTGATTATAATACCGGACCAAGAATGACAAGTGATACAATTGCAGGACATGGCACAGCAAAAGAATCAATGGTGTACAGTGGCGAGCGCAAACTTCTTGGCATTGCAACTATGCACAAGTCAAATATGGTACCCATTTTCGCCGATAAAAAAGAAGATGCAAAAGATATTGCAAGTATGAGGAGATAGAAGATGATTGAGAAACTTATTTACGGTGTGGCTATTATTATGGTGCTTGCCTGTCTTGGTGCGTACTCGCACTATATCTGGAGTGATTGTCTTGAAGAGAATTCATTCCTAACTTGTGCAAGGATGCTTTATTAATGATTAGACCAGGTATCCATGCTACCATTGATTTAGAAACACTAGGGGTATCTTTATTTTTAATACCAATACTCATTCTTAGTTATGTAACGTTCTTTTAAGTAACTTAATGTTAATAGAAGATTTTAAATACTACAACGAAAGACGTAATCAAAGTCTTGTAACATATGGTCTTGATTCATCTAAACTTTGCTTTGCTGGCAAAGAATGGTGGAATGATCATCCAGTGCAGGATTTTGATTATAAATTCAACAGTTGGGGATTTAGAGGCAACGAGTACATTGACCTAATCGGAAAACCAGTTAATATATGCTTGGGGGATAGCTTTACAGTTAATGTAGGCGCACCAATTGAGCATAGTTGGTGTAGCCAAATTGCACAACAAACCCAATTCCCTTGTATTAATTTAGGAATAGATGGCGCTGGCAATGATGCAATAAAATTAATTTATAATAGAGCATGTAAACTATTTGATGTGCAAAATACTTTTGTTATGTATTCTTTCTTTCATAGAAAGCTACACAAAGGCAACTTATTACAGGATGCTAGATTAGATTGCAACGGATTTTCGCAGTACAGAATTCAAAATGCAATTGAATGCTTTTTGCCTTTTTGGGCGTGGAACAATGAAGAAATCGAATATATCCAAAAAGCTGGCATTTTTTATCTTCAAGAAAACAACTTACCTTATGCTACTGTAGATCATTTAGATCCTCGTTACTTTGTTCACCAGGATAGATATCAGCAATTGCAAGGAAGTACTTGGCCAAGTTATCATGAATTTGTCAACGGCGCTGAGTCGCACCCTGACATGTACAACAACCAATTTGGAAACTTTGTTAATGAAAAAATGTTATATGTTAACAGAGATGGATTACATATGAATCAATCTGCTAATAAAATTTATGCAGATTATTTTTTATCTAAGATTTAATTTAAATTAAAGGTTGACAACTTATTTTATTATGCTACAGTAAATTGTAGGAAACAATAAAAATGAGGCAGTATGTATACCTATAATAAAACACTCAACATTATATTTAAAATCCTAAGCGTAGCAGTAATAATTAGCTGGACAGCCTGGGCTGCAAAGGCAGATACAATGTCTGCAGATCCACAAGAAAACGAAGTATATAGTTTAACTTTTGACCAGCAGGAGTTCAAACAAGAACACTGTATGGCACTAAACATTTACTACGAGACTCGAGGCAGTAGTTTAGCTGATAGTTTTGCAGTAGCAGATGTTGTTCTTAATCGTGTAGAAGATACTCGATATCCCGATACAGTATGCGATGTTGTATACCAAGGTGTTAAACATGCAGACGGGCGCATGAAACGCAATGCTTGCCAATTCAGCTGGTATTGCGACGGCAAGGCAGATAATCCGCAAAACCAAGAAATATGGAAACGTGCACAAAGCATTGCATGGGCTATATTGAAGTGGGACCAATTCCGCGGCATTAGTGAAGGTGCAACACACTATCATGCACACTATGTAAACCCACGTTGGAATCGTTCTAAAAAAGGATTTAGTATTACAAATCTTGGGCGCATTGGTGCACATATTTACTATCGCTGGAACTAAATAGTATCATCAAAACTAAGGAGTTAGCAATGAACGAACAGTACAACAGTAACATTGTTTGGGCAGCCGCAGCCGCAGCGCATCGTATCAACAACGGTTATATCAAAGAAGGATATACACAAAGTAAAAAAGCAAATAAATTCCTAATTCGAGATATACTGTGGGAATCAATTGATACTATCAAAGACTGTGATGCTGAAGCAGGCAAGCAATGTCGTATGTACTGGAGAAATCAATTGTTAGCAGTACTCGGGGGTGCTGATGACTATACACAGTGGCTAATACGTTTGGCTACTATGGAAAAAATTGGCAATAAAGCAGACCTTAGTGTTGTATCCAGTGCTATTAATGCACAACAAAATCACGAACAGCGTGAAAAAACAAAACTAGAAAAATTCTCATTGAATAGTCAGTGGGTAGGAAAAATTGGTGAAAAATTAGAATTTGCCGACACAACACGAGTTTTAACTTGCAAATATATTGACAAGTTTGATCGTTATGTAGTAGAATGTGTTGTAGACGGAAATTTGTACTTTTGGTGGGGCAATAAAAAAGTTACACCTGAAACAAAAATACTGTCTGGCAAAGTAAAAGCACACAGTAGAGATCTGGACAGTGATAAAAAAAGAACACAATTAAATTATGTAAAGGTTAAAGAATGCAGCACAGTATCGAAGATTGGATTAAACGAATAGATACAATGAAGGACTTGTGTATACAGGTTCATCGAGAACGAAATCGCTATGCCGATATTAGCGGACAAGATTACGATCATGCTGCATGCAAACACCTACTAGAACAGGTACAAAGTATAGCATTATTATTAGCAAAAGAATCTGTAACAGAAATAAAAACCGAGATGGATGAATGGAAAAAATAAAAAGAAAACATTATTCATGGGACGATGTACACAAATCAGCACATAAAATTGCTATGAAAATGTACAACGACAAGTGGCGTCCTGATTATATTGTAGGACTTAACAGAGGCGGATTGCCTATTAGTGTAATACTTAGTCATTTGCTAGATTGTAACCATTATGCATTAGATGTAAGACTGCGAGATGGTCACGGGGAAGGTCCTGAAAGCAACTTGTGGATGGCCGAAGATGCATTTGGTTATGAAAAAGAGCCAAGGAATATTCTTATTGTAGATGACATCAACGATACTGGTGCTACGTTTAACTGGATTAAACAAGATTGGCCTGCAGGTTGTTTACCCCATGATCCTAAATGGGATACGGTATGGGGTAGTAATGTTCGCTTTGCTACAATGTGCGAAAAGACACATACCAAGTTTGACGGCGTAGATTACTACTGGGACGAAATAGATACAAGTGAAAAAGACACTTGGATTGTTTTTCCATGGGAATATGATTGATGATCATTGACTGGAACACTAATACAGTTATTAGCGAAATTAATAAAATTTCAAAGGCAGAAAACAATCCATACGAAACAGGTTATAACACCGTAAAGTGTAAACAGGACCTGTATACTATACTTTGGCATGTACAAGATTGTTTAGAAAAATGCAGTACCTATCACGGTGAAGCAGAATGGATTAAACAACAGGAAGCTAATAAGACATTAGAAAGGCTTAAACATACATGAATAACAAAGAAGACATTTTAATTTGTACAGATAGCATGGCTACATCCGTAACAACTGATACTACGGTAGATGTATCGAGTATTGTGAACACTACTGGATATGACCCAGATTGGGCAGACATTGATATTGATAGTATTACATTGAATATTTCAGGTGATCGAACTATTGAAGGTGTAAATAAGCGACTAGATGCCATCGAGGCAAGATTAAACATACTAACACCCGATCCGGAGATGTTGGAAAACTACGAACTATTGCAAAGTTTGTATGAACAATATAAGACAGCCGAAGCATTGCTAAAAAATAATAACACCTTAGAGTAAAAAATTGGTTGACACTTGTTGATTATATGCTATATTAAATTGTAAGTTAGAAAAATGGAGAATACAATATGTTTAGAATTCCTAGTTTTTACCAGTTTGAAACTACATTTGAAGATGCTAAAACAACAATCACAAACTATGGGCGCGGCGATTTTCTTGAAGGTATGGAAGCAATGAACCGTGTTTGGGAAGAGCATTGTGCATCAGGCAATGATGATGATGACTTTTACGAATGGTATGAAGCAGAAGTAAATGCTTATAACAAAGTGTTTGAATCAATGTCGCCACTGTTTTTCAATAAAGAGGTAGCTTAATATGAATAAGAAAACAATACTTACAGATTGTGATGGCGTGCTGCTTGATTGGGAAACTGCATTTCATGAATGGATGAAAACACAAGGTTATACACAAGGGGTCACCGGTGTTTATGAAATGGATGTAGCGTACAACATCCCACGTAGCGAATGCAAACGGTTAGTACGAGTGTTTAACGAAAGTGCTTGGATGGGATTCTTGCCAGCGTTGCGTGATGCACGTAGCGGTGTTGCTAAATTGGTCGAACACGGGTATACTTTCCTGTGCATTACTAGTTTGAGTCTCGACGAGAAAGCAAAGATGCTTCGGATCAGCAACTTGAAAAATATCTTTGGTAAAGATGTGTTTGACGATGTTGTATGCCTGGATACTGGTGCAGACAAAGACAAAGCACTAGCACCGTACAAAGATTCAGGAATGTGGTGGATTGAAGACAAAATTGAAAATGCAGAGTGCGGACACGCACTTGGGTTGAATACTATTTTAATTGAACATCCACATAACCAAAAAGATTGCAGCAAAGGCATCACTCGGGTAGATACTTGGGACAAACTAGCATCGACTATTTTAAGTTAACCAATAATGGAATTTATAATCAAGGCAGTTCTAGGAGGTATTATTGTTGCTAGTGTAGTATCAGCAGCCCAAAAAGGAAATCCAACTATTGGTGCTTTAATACTAGGAGTGCCACTGGGCAGTATTATTAGCATACTCTTTATGTATTATAGCGGAGTGCAACCCGAAGTGTTCAGTCAGCTAGCTAAAGAAACTATTTTATTTGTATTAGTAAGTTTAGTATTCTTCCCTATATTTGCATACATGGTTATATATTATAATTTTTGGATAGCATTATCGGCTAGTGTTGCTGTCTGTTCAATGTGTTTATATATGTTACTAATTTGGATTAGTCGTTAAACCACTTGATAATTTTTTAGGAGAATAAGATGGCTATTCATGCTACAATAGATCTAGAAACACTTGATGTCAAACCTACTGCAACAGTTCTTACATTAGGTGGTGTAAAATTTAATCCAGCCAACGACAGTGAGCCGTACGACGAATTGTACTTTAAAATTTCAGTCGACGATCAAGATGGCTATGGACGTACAACAAATGACAGTACTATTGCTTGGTGGGCAACACAAGATCCTAAGATTATGGAAGAAGCTTTCGATCAAGATGATGCTATCACAGTCAAAGAAGCATGTGCTCGTATCGCAAAATGGAGTGTAGGAGTTGACACGTTTTGGGGTCAAGGGTATGGGTTTGATTTTACAATGATGGAAAATTTGTTCTACAATGTAGAGCGCCCAATTCCATGGCAGTTCTGGCAAGTACTAGACAGTAGAACACTGTTTAAAATGATCAGCAGAGATCCTCGTAAAGGAATGCAAACTGATTTACATAATGCATTAGCTGATGCTTATTTCCAAGCAAAAGCAATCCAAATAGCGCATAAAGAATTAGGAAAAACTTATTAAATGGAAAACTACAACGTAAGCGGAAAGTGGACTCAGCCTTATAGAACTCATGGGTTACTATGGGAATCTATCGAAACACTATCTATTTGCGATAAACTCGATGAACTTAATGATCAAAATGTAAATACTATATTACTAGCCAGGAGAATGCTCAATGACATTGGAATCAAAACAAATGACCCCAGCTGAACTTAGTGATGCACTAATTAAAAAATACAATCTAAATAGTGTGCAGGATGTGCTAGATTGGATTGATACTGCATTGCTGGAACTAGAACAAACAACCGAGCACGATAAGTAATTGTATGAACGTACTAATGCTCACGCCCGATCGTGTTGGGTCTACTATGTTACAGCGAGTACTCACAGTGTATATGCTGCGCCGGGGGTTCGATAAGCCTGTTATCAACTTACATGAACTCAGTAACGGCATTGAAAAGTATTACAATACAGAACTCAATCAAGAAGTATTAGGTAAACCTAAGAATATTGATCAGGTATATTATCAAAGCCTTAGTGAAGTAATTGAACTATTAGACAATGCTGATCACTATAAAACCAGTAGACTTGCACACTACCATCTTGTCAAGAGGCAAGACAGTATAGCAGAACAACTTTCGTTTTATGAATATCTCAACAACAACTTTTATATTATCAGTTGCCGGCGTAGGAATCTCTTTGAGCATGCTATAAGTTGGGCAATCAATGCACACACTAAACGACTTAATGTTTATAGTGCGCAGGAAAAAGTTGAAGTATTTAATGAATTATATCAAAATCCAATTACAGTGAGTCGAGAACTAATTTGGTCCAAGTTAGATGATTATAAAAATTATGTCGAATGGTGTAACAGATATTTCAACGTACAAAGTTATTTCAACTATGAAGATAGTATAAACAATCTCGAAGAATATATTATGAATTTAGATTTTATGCGTAACAGCAAAAACAATACATGGAATGATATGTTCGGGCAAGACTTCGACGAATGGAATAAAATGCACAAAACTATTCCAGACTTGTTGTTAAAAAACGAAGGTGGAGACACCCGCATAACTCCGTATACTGCATTAATTAGTGACTGGGATGCTACAAAAGGCAGCGATTGGCCTAAGTTACCTCCGCCGGATTTAGAAACAGCAGACTTACCAGTAGCAATCAAAGAAGACATTAAATCAAAACTAAATCTTCCTACATTGTATGTTAGTGAAGAAAAAGCTACATATATTAAAAAGAACTTGCCCAAGTACAAAGAAGCAGTTGATCAAATTGATCGTGCAAAAGATGCAGGGTTTTTGTTTAGCAATATACCAATTAAACTACAAACCTTTGAAGAAAAGAAGCAATTGATTAAAAACTTTAACGATTGTATTGATTACTATAATCAATGGGCAACTCGTACAGGGTTTGCAGATCCTTATAATGCTGAAGAACATTCACAAACACAACAACTTGAAGAAAATAAAATGAATGATTTTTCAAATTTGTTAGAAAATAAACGTTGACAACAAAGTATTTTGTGTTATATTAATTAAGTAATCAAAGAGAGAGAGAAACAAATGGCTAAAGCACCACATGATGGAAGAATTGGTATTCGTGAATTAATTGACTTTATGGAACGCTGTTCAACTACACTAGAAAAGAATGGTGAAGAAGATGCAAGTTTTTATTTTTCGCAAATTGCTGAATTTATTAAACGTAACCCGCACAAAGGCATCAACGAAGATGCAGGTCGTATTTTAGGAGTATAGTATGCCTAAACGTGGTGAACTAAAGCCTATGGATGCATTTGAACAAAGCATTCGCGACAGTGCAGTTGGCTATAATGTTGTAATGTTTCAACCAGGAGTAAGTAGTCGTGTTTATCAAAGTTTTGATAACTTACAAATGGCAATAGAATATAGTAAAGTAGTACTGCAAGAACCTAATAGGATTCGTAGTGCAATGATTTATGCTATTGATAAAAACGATCACCATGCACTAGTTGGTACAATTAAAAGAAATGATTTAACCTTTAAAGAAGTTGAACTCAGCACGTATTAGTGCTATACTATAAAAAATAGCAAAGGAAATATATATGCCATTAGTACCAATGGTTGTTGAAAAAGAAAACAACAGTGAGCGCAGTTACGACATCTATAGTCGACTACTCAAGGACCGAATCATTATGCTAAACGGTCCTGTTGAAGATAACATGGCTAACTTGATTGTAGCACAGATGCTATACCTTGAAAGCGAAAATCCAGATAAAGATATCAATTTATACATTAACTCTCCTGGAGGAATGGTTACAGCAGGTCTTGCAATTTACGATACTATGCAATACATTAAACCAGATATTTGCACAATTGTAATGGGTCAAGCAGCAAGTATGGGCAGTTTTCTTGCACAAGCTGGCACTGCAGGAAAACGTATTGTATTGCAAAATAGCCGTACAATGATTCATAGAGTAAGTTCCGGTACGCCCGGTACACGGGGTAGTGTATATGTACAAGAACTCGAATTTGAAGACGCACGGCGGCACTTTGAAGAATCAAAAAACATTAATAAACGCCTCACCGAGCTATATGTAACACACAATAGCAAAAACAAAACATACAACGAAATGTCAACTGTGATGAAACAAGATACGTTTTTAACAGCACAAGAAGCAGTAGATTGGGGACTGGCAGATCGTGTTGTAGACAAAAGGCCATAACAATGACCATTGATAATGATTCCGAACGTGAAGAATTTCTTCCTGATCACAGCGACAGGATTCGCAACACTCTTGACGTTCTATTAGAAAACAAACCAGCATCGGCTGCACTTCTTCTTACAGTTGATACACAAGGTTATTTAAATTATGCTAGTTGGGGAGTAGAAGCTAATTATGCTAAGGAGTTACTTAGTCAAGCATCACAATCCTTATCATTAGAAGACGACGGCGACAAAAGACCAAAATATTTAAATTAAGGAAAAACAATGTCAGAAACACTAACACAACCACAAATTGATAAAAAAATTAAATATCTACAGGGCAAGCACCGCGAACTAGATAAAATTATTCAATATAACGAAAATTCTAGCAGCCCAGATGCTTGGAAAGAAATTAAAAACTTAAAAAAACAAAAACTAAATCTCAAAGATGAGATAGCAGTACTAGAAAATGAAAAAAATAAAATTCAATCATAATGTTGGATCTTGCAAAGAATTTTACCAAATAGTGAAAATACTTAATTCAGAGTGTGGACACGGAAATTGGACTATGCAAGGGCGACCTCTTAGAAAAATAAAAAGAATAGAGACATACAATCGTATAGCTATGCAGCACATACAAACACACAAGTTAACAATTGTGGTTCCGGACTCTAAAAAAAGTATACAGTCTAGATTATTACTTGAAAAAGTTTGATAAGTAAAGCAATAAAGGAACCCAATGTCTAAAGATGATTACATCACAATGATCGGACGAGTCGAAGAAGTGCTACCAGGAAGTATGTTTCGTGTTCGCTTTGAAAACGATCATGTTGTTATTGCACACTTGAGCGGAAAAATAAAAAAGAATAGAATTAGAATTACACTCGGCGACAATGTAGACGTTGAAGTAAGTATATATGATGTAGACAAGGGTCGCATATCGTACAGGCACAAATAATGAACGAGAAATTAGATCAATTAAAAAAATGGCGAGAACCCGGTAATAGTTTTTGTCCTTATCTTTTTTTGCACTATCATTTAGATACTGACAAGTGTACTAAACTGTGCTGTCATGCTAGTGATAATATTAATAACAGACGTATTGAATTTGATGATAAAGTATATAATGCAATCAGAAAACGTGCAGTTGAAGAAAACACAAGACTAAGATATTGTACTACCTGTTACGAAAGTGAGGATTCTGGTTATATAAGTCTTCGCCAACGAGCAATCGACGATGTAATAACACACGATCAAGTTGATACGGTATTTGATCAAATAAACAATTGGAAAAGTGGCGAAAGTATTAAACCAATTTGGTATGATCTGCGAGTTAGCAATAACTGTAACCTTGCTTGTATTATGTGCGGTCCGCAGTACAGTAGTACCTGGGCAGAAATTAATGGTGAAAAAAATGCACACCTAGAACAAGAACCCGACCTTGAAATTAATCCAGACACTTGGAAAATTCAATTAGTTGGGGGTGAGCCATTTATGATTAAAAAATATAGCAAGATGCTGAGTAAAATTACCAACCTAGATTGTCATATTGTTGTTAATACAAATGCTACTATTATCACACAGCCATTAATGGACCAACTTAAACGTTTTAAAAATGTATGGATAACTCTTAGCTTAGATGGCTATGGAAAACTAAACGACAAAATACGAACCAATAGTAGTTGGGATACTATTGTAAAAAATATAAAAATATTTAAAGAAAGTAATTTTAATTTATTGGTTAATACAGTATTGCAAAGATACAACATAAATCATTTACCTCAACTTGGAACTTGGATCGAAGAACAAGGAATCGATGACTGGATAATTAGTCCACTGTTTGGTCCGGATCATCTTAGATGGCAACATCTAGACACCATTGATATTGCCGCTGTCGAAAGAACATTAGAGTTCCGTAGTATTGAACGCAACGAAAGTAGCACAGAGCTACTTAAACATGCTATAGCATTTATGAAGGAAAAAGCACATGAATCTAACCATTAGTGAAAAAGCAAAAGATTATCTAAAATCAATGATTGCAGATAAAGAAAAATACGTAAGCCTACAAGTACAGGGCGGAGGCTGTAGTGGTTTTAAATACAACTGGGACTTTGCCGATCTAGACACTAAATTTACAATTATTGACGAAATACTAGCTGTTGATACCATGGCTGAAATGTTTTTGTTTGGATGCACAGTAGATTATATTCAAGAATTAGGCGGTAGTTATCTTACTGTTGTAAATCCTAATGCTACAGCTAGTTGCGGCTGTGGTGAAAGTTTTGCAATATGATAAATAGTTGCGTACAAGGAGACATTCAATGGCACAACAATTAATCAATATCGGTACATCTGCTAACGACGGCACCGGCGATTCATTAAGATCTGCGTTTGATAAAGCAAACGACAACTTTAATGAATTATATGCAGCAGGTGCAGCAGGTTCAAATTTAGATTTGACTGACAATGATATTGGAGTTAAAACTGCTGACGCAAATGGTGGAATACGCCTTGTTCCAAACGGTACTGGCACTGTTTCTGTACAAGACGATAGTTTAACTATTGCAAGTGCAAGAACTATTGCTAGTCAAGTCGGTGTTCCCGGTGATGTAACAGGAATGATAGCCTGGGATGCTAACTATGTTTATGTATGCACAGCAGATTATGACGGTGTTGCAAATATTTGGAAACGTGCGGCGCTTGCTTGGTAATAAATGTTTACAGCACCAAAAAGTCTGTATCAGGTTGAATTTTACATAACAAACCACTGTAATATTACGTGCGACAACTGTAATAGATTTAATAATCAAAAAATAACTGGAAGCGAAGATTGGCTCGAGAATAGGGAAACTTATCAAGAGTGGAGTCGTGTACTAGACATCAAAAAAATTGCTATTCTTGGCGGCGAACCATTAATGCATCCACGCTTACCTACCATCATTGATGACATACGTGAGTTTTGGCCAAACGCTGAAATAGAACTTACTACCAATGGAATATTATTAAAGAAGATTAAATCAGAAACTAAACGTGCAATCATTGATAATAATGTATATCTTTATGTTAGCATACACAGTAACCATTGGATAGACAGTATAAAGAAATTTGTTGAAGATAGTTTTGGTAAACTAAAACAGACCAGACACTATAGAATAAAACCAGGCAATCCTGCAGGATGGGATGAATTTGTTAGTGATAGCGGTAATAAAATAAAACTTGAATATACAAGTTATTTTAGAAAAAACAGTTTGAAAATAAACAACAATAGATTTAGTTTACACAACAGCGACCCTGAAGCAGCACACAAAAACTGTGATACCAAAAGAATACCTCACTTTTGGCAGGGTAAAATGTATAAGTGCGGAGTTAGTGTAACACTTCCTTATCTAATAGAACAGCGCCGAAATCAATTCGATATCACTGACAGTGATATTGAATTATCAAATAGCTATCAACCAGTGCAACACACAGATGCAAATTTGTATAATAAAATTGCTAGCATGCAAGATAATTGTATTGCACAGTGTAAGTTTTGCCCAGAAAATTACGGAGAACGCCAACCTACGTTCCCGAATAAATTACCTTGGTACGATAAATAATACTATAAGTTAAGGAATAAACGTATGGCGAAGCCAATTTGGGTTACTCAAGATGGTAGTCTTGGTAAAATCGAAGAAGGTATCTATTATCAACTAGCAGTTGAAGCAACAGATCCAGATGGCGAGGATATAATTTTTAAAGTTATCAGCGGATATCTACCTCCCGGGCTAGTACTAGATGCAGACGGAAATTTATACGGCCAGCCGCGACTTAATTATAAACTCGATGGTGTTCCTTACAATGTTAATAAGGATATAACTAGTAGTTTTTGTATACGTGCATCTGCTACTGATGGTAAAATCAGCGACAAAACATTTAGCATTACAGTTACCGGGCAGGACACTCCTGTAATCACTAATACTAGCGGAAGTCTGGCTACTATACTGACAGGTGAATATACTGAAATACAAATAGACACCATCGACGACGACAATGATGTACTGGTGTATAATATTATAAAAGGCAGCATACCAGAAGGCATGACATTAGATACCAGCACTGGTAAAATATCTGGTTATCCGATGCCTTATGTTAGTGAATACGATGCCGATCGTCTTGGCTGGAATGCTCCCGGAAGCGCATGGGAAGATGACGAATGGGGATTAAATCGACCAGTAACTACTCATAAAAATTATGAATTTACACTAGAAGTCACCGACGGTAAAGAAAAAACTGATAAAATTTTTAGTATACTAGTTTTAAGTAAATCTTTGCTTAAAGCAGATAGCACTTATCATACTGTCGACGATACTCAATATGTAACCGCAGATATGGATACAAACCAAAATCCAATAATGCTTACTCAAGATACGGATCTTGGTATTTACGAACACAATAATTATTTTACATATAGATTTGAAGCAATTGACATTTTTAATAGTGAACCAATTGGATTTGAAATTGAGTCAGGAAGCCTGCCACCTGGGTTAGTATTAAATACAACAACAGGATGGGTGTATGGTTATATACCAAATCAAACCATTAGTCAGACTGAATACACTGTAAATGTACGTGCATATAAAATCAGTGATCCAGCCCAATACAGCAATACAGTTGAATTAAAATTAACAGTTGTAAGTAACTTGTACAGTGCAGTTAACTGGATATCGCCTAGCAATCTAGGAACAATTACCACAGGTGAAATTTGTAATATTGCAATTGAAAGTACAAACACTGCAAACTTGACGGTTAATTATTACATTTATCCTAGAGACAATACTGGTACTAGTATTAGTATTGATTCAGAATACAACAACGGTGCATTAATTGCTGAGAACAATGGTACAGTGTTTAACAGGGCTTTAACTGTTAACGGATTGAAACTTGTTGTTGCAGGAGCAGTAGGCGGGCAAACAGCAGTACCAAATGAATGGGCAAAGAAAACTGCAAGAACATTTGAATTAATGACTGATCCTAACGGTGCTGGCATTAACACTACACATCAACGCAATTTTATTAAAACACTAAAAGGTGACGCAGGAACAAAACACGCAGGAATACCTACAGTACAAAGAGTTGCATACGGTGGCGGCAGTACATACACACCTAACTGGTTACTAGATGTTAACGTGGCAAGTTATGCAGGACTACAAGCATTTAATGACAGTGTTGCTCAAAAGGATATGGTATGGTATAAAAATATCAACGGAAACAATCCTCCAACACAGCGTAGAGATATCGAAGAAATATTCGAACACATATTCCACACCATACACGCATTTGGTATTCCAGGTGCAGTGCCTGGCAGTTCAGACGCAGTGGAAATGAATCCAGATATTAGAATTTCTATGGAACCAAGTTTTGATTGGAAAAACACAGCATTACATCTTGCTATGAAAGAAGCAATTGACGCAGGATTATATGATCCAAGTGGTTATGCTCCTGATTGGAATACCAATCCAGAGAAAGCGGCAGTGGCATACACAGAATACACTTACTTGGTAAACTGGTCAATGTGGGATATGAGTGTATACTGGGATGGCGGCTCCCTTAGTCCTGAATGGGATGATAGTTTAAAGACACCAGCAGGTATGTTGGCAAATAACCCATTAGGTTATGCATTGTTCAATACATACTTTGCTCCAGTGTTGAGCAAACCAGATTTTGCCACAATAGAAAGTATCTTTGGCGAAAATGACACAGGCGTGTCAGGATATGTTGTTGATGTTGCAAGCGAAGGATCACCAGCTATACCAGCAATACCAGCAGTACCAGCTATTCCGGAAGTTCCGGGATCATCCGCTACAAACGTAAATGCTATTACAAACAGCATTACAGGTGACGGCGTTACAGACATTGTTTATGTGCAGGATTTGGGAATAGAATTACTAG
>Ga0115566_10001755_pt1 | contig 18357 bp, 16 predicted proteins | sample COGITO_mtgs_1204_3_FD_87173 | JGI IMG/M metagenome (GOLD analysis project Ga0115566, IMG submission 87173) | Pelagic marine microbial communities from North Sea - COGITO_mtgs_120405 | ecosystem: Environmental > Aquatic > Marine > Epipelagic | place: Germany:Helgoland, sampling site Kabeltonne...
GTTTGAGGGTAAATGTAACCGTGTGCCTGATCATGACTGAATTTCCTGTATCTAGAGGGTAGTAGAAAAGTAGGGTGACCTGCTAAGCTAGCGAGGTCGCTCCCGAAGCCTAGAGAGCAATTTCCGGCCCTTAAAGCCACCGCATCAGTAGACTACGCGGTCGCGGTGGCAGGGACCAGCGTGACCAAGGCAATCTCCGGACGACAGTTGCAGCGAGCACCGTGGATGTTTCCCACGCCGCTGGTGACGTGAATCTGGCGATCTCGCCAAGGCGCTAGCCCATGCACATACCGCGTGTCATCTACCGGGGCAAATGGGCGTCCCACCCATGGCACCGATATCTGCCCGCCGTGCGTATGCCCGCAGAGCATGAGTTGCCAGCGCTCGCGCGCTAGGTCACCCTTGCCATCGGGGTTGTGGCTCAGCAGAACGCGCGGATGCCGCCCGGAGTTGGCAAAGGTAGGCTTCACCGACATTTCGTCAGACCACCAGTCCCCCGTTCCACAGAATACGATCCGATCGCGACCAAACCGTACCGGTACGTTAATGTTGTGCAGCACGGTGATCCCCGAGCGCTGGAGAAGGCGAATCATTGCCGACGACTCCCAAACCCCGCCGCGCTGCTTGGCCCAGCGCCCACCGTCGTGATTTCCCAACACGGCAAACGTCGGTGCATGCAGCGCCAGCTTGCTCAGCACGTCCTGATAGTTGTCCACAGCAAGAATTCCATTCGTAATATAGTCGCCGGTCAAGCAGATCACGTGCGGATCAAGCTCGAGCCCTTTCTCAACCGCATCATCAATAAACGACAGCGAGACTAGGCGCGAGTAGTGCAGGTCGGAGAGATGTAGAATGCGCAGCTCGTTCGAAATGCCATGGATTGGCGCGGTATGACGGGCGACGCTCAACCACCGCGGCTCGATGATGGTCGCATAAGCGGGTAGCGCCACCGCGGTCGCAGCTCCAGTCGTCAGGCAGCGTAGCATGTGACGTCGCGTCACGGTCGACTTGCGGCGGACGGCCATCAGATTATTTCGTTGGCCTCAAATAAACCAAGCATAGACTCAGCCATACGGACTGTGCCCCGGACGACAAACCCCGCAGCCCAGCGCTCAAGCAAGTCTGCCCGTACCGAAGCCTCACAATCGCCAGACATCGGCGCTAGCACATAACGAACCATACGAAAGTCATCTCCATCGGTTACCGGCAGCACCAGTGTCCCCTCTGTCTGACAGACACCAGTGACCCGATATCCTGGTCCCAGACGGCGACAGGCTTTCGTGATTGCGACTGCAACATCCCCATAATCCCACGCCACGTCCGAGAGTGAAAAGTTCAACGTCCTGTGAGTCATTCCACGTACAGGTCCGAGCCTAGAGTAACTGAATCGGGGCCATTGGCAATGAGGTCAGCCTCAGAAACATATGAACATGGGGAAATCTCAATGCGATGAAGTGGCTCGCCGGCTTCGTTTCTCGGAACCTCGTGCCCGGCAGCTTCCAGCCAACGGGCATGCTCGGCAATCATCAATCTCTCGGCAGATTCGCGGCTGTCGTCTCCTACCTTGTTCTTCACTGGGCCCAGCTCACGCTCCTTCAGCGCCTGGTAGAGGACATAGCGCTCGGCGCGCGGAAAAGCGTCGAAGATAAACTGCTCCAGCTTCACAGCATTGGCCGCATCCGGTCTCACCATCTCACCAGTTTCCGGATCCAGAAACGGGACCTTCTTGACAGCACGGTGAAATGGCAACTGCAGGGCGCGGTCTGTCAGCCGCTCGACGAACGCCCGGTTGATCAGGTGAATCCCGGGGCTGCCCACGCGAATGGTCAGGCGTCCGTCGTCCTCCCGCAATTGGGCCATAGCATCAGGAAGATCGCTGTACTCGATCACTGTCAGCCGATCGTCGATCAAGCCGAAGTTTCCGAGTCGGTCATGCGGATGATCCTTCATAATGCAGCGGCTACTCATCTCCGCCTGGTCCTGCAAGTGCAGCCCGACAAAGGTGCGATCAAAAATAGTGGTAAGCGCATTGTCCACTTGGAAGTAGCTGAGCAACTCCACCCCGTGATTCTCCATGTGTTGGAGGCAGCCGTTGCGGCGCAGTGCTGTAAGCGTGCCACCATGGCCATCCGGCGATGTAGCTGGCTCATCTGGCCCAGCCAGCAACATCCCTCCCTGCAGATCAAACACGGGCATCGTCCCCTGCGGGAAGAATGTGATCTGCTCCGTAGCCAACCCGAAGTAGTCATTCTCCACGAAGAAGGCCCGGGTCGGCGCATCGTTAATCGGACTGGTCATGATGTACCAGAACAGTTTCCTGCCAGCCAGTTCGCTCTCACGGCGGATGGACTCGGCAAAAAGCTGAAACAACGATTTATCCCGCAACGGCGAGACCCCATAGGTCCCCTTCGGCCCATCGTGACCGAGGCGCGTCCCCTGTCCGCCTGCCACCGTCAAGGCTGCCACTTTTCCGGCGTTAATCGCCACCTCGCCTATTGCTGCCGCTTGTTGATAGCGCTGCTCTTGTGCTGCGGACTCCGCAGGAAAGGGATAGTAACTTGCCGGTCCGAAGTCGTCATAGCACGGGGACTCGCCATCGTGAAGCACCAGGGCATCAATCAGCGCGGGCATACCATCCCAGTCCCATTGCGCCAACGTCTGTTGCAGCTGGTTCTGACTTACCTGGCTGAGGGTCGCAGCGTGCGACGCCAAATGCTCTTGCCCGCTAGATTTCAGGAGGGTTTGCAGGTCCATATCTTCCTCGCGGAGGATTTCAAAATGGGTAGAGTAGCCCCGGGGCGTAGAATTTCGACCGCAGATACTTCACTCTTGCAGCTGTCCACGGGCCGAGTAGCAGTACGAGCTAATCAATCAACTACTGGAGCCCCATCCATGACTGCCCTGCCCCGCACTATTTTTCTGTCCCTCTTCCTGGCTCTGTTCACCCTGCTCTGCAGCTGCGGCGGACCGCCCCCCCCAGACGGATCACAGTTTACCCCAGCCATCACGACCTGGCTGAACGAAAAGAGCATGGACCTGGCAGTCAAAGAGTATAAGACGGTCACCATTGAAGCAGATACGGCTACAATCGTTGCCTCATTCGTCGCTTCCGAAGCTCCCACCGTCAGCGTGAAGTACACCATCAAGTTCAAGAAGGACGGCGAAGCCTGGAGGGTCGTATCCGGTAGCCAGAACTAAGGCGACGCTTCATGGCAACTCATTCCCTTGCCGGGCCTGGCCGTATCGTCAGCCCGGATCAGCAACTCTCCCTGCTCAAACGCATGCTCGCAGATGCCGGAAAGCTCGAGCGCGTGCTGATCATCCCGCCTGACTTCACCCGGTTTCATTCCGATGCCGGCACCATTACCGTCCAACTGTATGAACTGCTGCGCGATCGTGCGGAGATCACGATCTTACCCGCATTGGGCACCCACGCGCCGATGAGCGGCGAGCAGTTGGACGAGATGTTTCCCGGCATTCCCAAGGACCTGATTCGGGATCATGATTGGCGCCATGAAGTCATGCCGCTCGGCGAAGTTCCCGCGGACTTCGTCGCTGCCTTGGTCGACAATCAACTAAACTACCCGATCCAGGCAGAGGTCAATCGCCTCGTCATCGAGGGTAACTTCGACCTGATCTTGTCCGTCGGCCAAGTGGTCCCGCACGAAGTAATCGGCATGGCGAACCATAACAAGAACATCTTCGTTGGCACCGGCGGCTCAGACACCATCAACAAAACGCACTACCTAAGCGCGATCGATGGCATCGAGTCCGTCCTAGGCCAGCGCGACACTGCCGTGCGCAAAGTGCTCAACTACGCGGAAGACCGCTACCTCAGCGAGCTGCCGCTAGTCTACGTCCTCACTGTGCGCGGCTATGAAGGCGACGATCTGGTTACCCGCGGCCTCTACGCCGGCCCCGGCCGCGACGGATTCAACCAGGCCGTGGAATTAGCGAAAGACGTGAATATCGAGTGGTTGGACCGTCGCCCAGATAAAATGGTCGTCTATCTCGATCCTAGCGAGTTTCACAGCACCTGGCTGGGCAACAAGGCCATCTACCGCACTCGGCGCGCCATTGCCGATGACGGTGAACTCATCGTGCTCGCGCCCGGCGTCAAGATGTTCGGCGAAGATCCCGCCATCGACACACTCATCCGCGAGTTCGGCTACTGCGGCACCCCAGCCACGCTCGAGGCTGTTGAAAAGCACGAGCATCTGCGCCAGAACCTCTCCGCCGCCGCGCACCTCGTCCATGGCAGCACCGAAGGCCGCTTCCGCGTCACCTACGCCACCGGTGGCCTCAGCCGCGAAGAAGTGGAGAGCGTAGGTTACAACTTTGGCGATATCGCCGAGCTCTCCAAGCGCTATAACCCGACCTCGCTCTGCCCTGGCTGGAATCAAGTAGATGGCGAGGATATCTACTTCATCCGCAACCCAGCTACTGGCCTCTGGAGTATCTAGTACAAAGGATCAGGCTGCAGACCTCGAGACCTATGTCCTTGAGGCGATGGCACCACGAGAGAAGCCAGCAATGAATACATTGGCTGGATCACCGCCATACTCTGTGCAGATCCGACGGACGGTCTTCTTGCAGTACTCGGCCATTGCCTCGACGTCCCCCATCACGCTGGGGCATTTTTTGCGCTCTGTTTTAGACGAAAGGCATACAGATCGAGATGACGCCTTTGGCTCCTGAGATTCCGTATCCAAGGTTGCTCCCTTCGACGGTTCCCGGGCTTGTCTTCCATTTATTGCCAGCGTCCTCAACGATCACAGGATACTTCGCCCCCTTCACCCATTCAGTAAGAAGATAGAGGAGGTGATACACTTCAGTTTCTGCGTAGTTCGCATTGATCTGCCTGACTGTTTTACCAGCAGCAGACGCATTGCCTATCACTGATGGTGTGACAAGATCCGGCTTCACGCCCTCAACGTCCTTAGCGACTCGAGACGGCGCACTAATCATCACCGGAATTGGTAATATGGCTAATTGCCTGATCAATTCATCTCTATGGCCACCGCTCAGACCTGGCCCTTGTGGCCAGCTTTTGATTATTGAGTTGGGGCACTATCTCCGATCTTCAACCGGGTAATGTCTCGTGCGCAATGAACTATAGCCAGTACGATCCCGGACGGCGTCATGTGGTAAATCACTTGACATGGCCCCTTAATTACCTCACGGATCTGGGGCAGTTCAAGTTCCGGAACTATTCTGCCAGACTTTGGGAAAGCTCCAACCTGTACCGACCGGCGCGTGATTCGGTCCACAGCGCGATTCGCATAATCTAAAGACGTTGCTGCGATATAAGCATGGATACTGTCGAGATGGCCGACGAAAGTATCGGTCTAATTTACAGACACGCCGGTGGCACCCCGAACCGACGACGTACATACGTGACGCTTTGTGGCAGGGAGAACTGCAAGGTGAGCTCGGCTGGCACAGCTTATTTTTGCCTGTAGCCGCTTGCCCGACCAGACTACCGAACGACGACGGCATGGCAGAGGAGAGTTGCCGACTGGAGGCGCGCTGTTCAGTTTGCCAGCTTCCGAATCTCAGCCAGCGCGGATCTTCCGCGTTGCAAAAACCGCCACGGTTCGTACTGTGCCCGCATCTACAAGACCAAGCGGAGAATCACACATGCGCATCCTTTTTCAAGGCGACTCAATCACGGAGGCCGGCCGCAATAAGCAGGCACAGGACCAGCCAAGCGAGCTTTCGGCCCTGGGGCCGGGCTACGCGGGGCGAGCCGCGGGAAAACTACTCGCACTGCAGCCAGACGCTGGCCACGAGGTGTTCAATCGCGGCATCTCTGGCAATCGAGTCACGGACCTCTACGCCCGTTGGCGGCGCGATGCGTTGAATCTAAAGCCCGACCTGATCAGCATTCTCATCGGCATCAACGACATCTGGCATCACTTCGGCAGCAATGACGGCGTCAATAGCGCCCGCTTCGAGCACCTCTACCGCCTCCTGCTGGAGGACACGCGGGCTGAGCTTCCTGATACACGTCTGGTCCTTTGCACCCCGTTCGTCACACCCTGCGGGGCTGTTGGCGATGAATGGCCACCAGTTGTCGCCAAACGCGCGGCGATCGTGCACAACCTTGCCCTAGCGTTTGAGGCGCAGGTCATCGACTTCCGCGGCGCCTTCGAGTGTTGGCTGAACGATGCTCCGGCTGCCTATTGGGCGCAAGACGGCGTACATCCGACTCCCGCTGGCCATGAGCGCATGGCCGAGCTTTGGATCGACAGCGTATTCGAAAACTAGCTAGCTGTTCGCGCCCACCACGAGTTGATACACGGCTTTCCGATCAGTGCAACCGCAGACAGCCTCGCGGTCGACGGCCTGCAACGTCTGCGTCAAGCCCGCGATAAACTGGACATAGCCTGGCTTTTCGGCGGGAGCCAGAACTAGGGCGACAAGCTGCGCATCCATCTCATCGAAGGCACCAAAATCGACTCCGGTGAGATGAATGCCTAAGATGCAGACCAGGTCGTCTACGACATTCGTGCGCGCGTGCGGCATCGCAATCCCCTGCTCCAAGCCGGTCCCCATGCTCGCTTCTCGCTCCAGGACCGCTTTACGGGCAGCCGCTTCATCGTTGACACAGCCCAAGGTGACTGCCGCGGCCAAGAGCTCCTCGATCACCGCGTACTTGTCCGCTCCCTTCAGCGGAATCACAATACCCTCGGGGGTGAGACTCTGTGAAAACGTTTCGGGTGCACTCTTCACGATGGCCTCGATTACCATCGCCCGCTGCACTTCTCGTGCTTCCCCCGGCTTGAGTTCACGGATGGTTTGCTCAAGATCGGCAAGTGCCTCACTCATTAAGGCGTTTGCTAACGGCACATGGGACGCTAAGCACCGGATGGTAAGCGCCTTATCCGCCGCACTGAAGTCAATCGCGATGTCATCCTTCAAGGCCTGATAGAGCCGCTCGGAGTGATTGAGGCAGTGGACGTAAAACCCCTCATCACTGAACTGGCGCTGCAGGTCTTCGGTCAGGCTCCGGGTCATGGCCTTGGACGGAAACTCATAGCAGCATTCGGTGTGCTCATGAGCGCCCGGGTCAGGCTTTCGCAAGCCAGGACCGCCGCGTTTATAGAGCATTTGCAGGCCGGGTCCAGCAATGAGCGTGTTCACCAGAACCATGATCACGACTGCGGCGAAGATCTCGGCACCGATCAGGCCGGCTGCCAGTGCGATCCCCGCAATTGTAAGCGCCACCTCGCAGCGCGGTGCCATCCCCACACCAATACGCAGTGCCCCCATCATATTGAAGCCCGCCAGCAGAGACGGACCGCCAGCTCCAAGGATTTTCCCGATCAGACAAGCGAACGCATAGATCAGGCCAAAGCCAATCACCGCGCCGCTGGTCAACGATCCCAGGTCGATCCGCATGCCCATCACACAGAAAAAAACTGGCACCAACAGCTGGTGAATCGGATCCAGTATCTCGCGCACCACGTGGCGCACGTCCGCTTGGGACAGGGACAGCCCCATGACGTAGGCGCCGATAATCATCGCCAGCCCGCTCATTTCGAAAAGTCCGCTCAAGATCAGGGCCAGGGCAAAGGCAATGATCGCAATCGTCGTGCGGTGCCCAAACCATTTCAGCAGCGCACTCAGACGCCGCGAGGCAAGAATCCCGACGGCAGTCGCCACCAGCCAAATCGAGATTGCCTTGACCGCAATCATCCCCACTCTTCCCCAGTCCACGCTTCCGCTTTCACTGGCGCTGACCAGGCCCATGACCACGGCCAGCATCACGATGCCCAAGACATCGTCAATGACCGCTGCTGCCAGCGTGGTCACTCCCTCCGGTGAGTCCAGACGCTTCAGCTCTGAGAGAATGCGCGCCGTGATTCCCACCGAGGTTGCAGTCGCGATCACCCCCAGCATCAGTGCCGACGGCGACATCCAGCCAATACTCTTGCCCAGCACCATACTCGCACACAAAACTGCTGCGCCAGCACCAGCGGCATAGGCCACAAACACTCCGCCAAGCCCAGCCAAGGCACCCGCGACTGAGTAGCGCAGCAGCAGCGCGATCTCTGTTTCCAGGCCAACGCCGAACAACAAAATAATCGCTGCCAGCGCGCAGATGCCTTCGAGCTCAGGAGAAATGCCATGAGCGCCCAAAATCAGAGGGCCCACAGCGATACCGATAAGCAACTCGCCGATAGCCCCAGGCAAGCGAATTTTCAGTGCGATCATGCGCCCGATCCGGGCGGCGATCAAGATCGCGCCCAGTTGCATAACCAGCTGAATCAGTTCATGGGATGCGTGTGTTTCGGATTGCATGTGCAGAAAATCACCGGCACCTACACAAGCTCCGATGCCTTCAGGTCAGCTAGGCTTTCTGGTCTGTAAATACCAGCCACAATGCGTGAACCATGCCGGGAACTCCCCCCAGCAAACAAAGGACCAGATTGATCCAGAAATGCTTGGTGATGCCCACCTGCAGAAAGGCCGCAACCGGCGGTAAAAAAATCGAGAGTAAAATCTTCAGAATTTGCATGCTAACTCCTATTGCAGCAGTGAGTCGAGTGCCAGAACCACATCTCCAATAGCATGCACTTGCACACTATTCCAACCGCGCGCACGCCCAGCCTCGATATTACACAGCTTGTCATCCAAGTACAGGCAGGGCACATCTCCACCGCAGAACTCTCGCTCGAGGTCCTCATACATGGGTGAGGCTGGCTTGCGAGCCCCAGAACGAAAGCTCACGATTTCATCCGGAATGCGATCAGCAAAGGAAATCAACTCCCGCGCACCGGTCAGGTGCAGTGTCGAAATATCGGAAAAGAAGACAATACGGAGTCCGCAACTGAGCATGCGATCCACTTGCTCGGCCATCCCGCCAATCTCGTCGCCGATCAAATCGTGATAGTAGCCTACGAGCTCTTGCCGTGCCCTTCCCGGTGCCAACGGCTCCAACACCTCGAGAAATCCGTCTTCATCTAGGCGGCCGGTCTCGAACAGTTCCAGCTTTTCCACGATCTCCGGCCAGTCAGCCATCAAGCCCTCCAGCGTGTCATAGCCGAAGCGACGGGCACAGCGGTCAAACTCCAGATTCACGCAGACCCTGCCGATGTCAAGGGCGACGATATTCGTCATTCTGCAGACTTGTCCCGGTTCACCAAGCCCCAGCGAGCCCCAAACGGCCAGTAGACAAACAGCGCCCTACCAACGATATTCTTCCGCTTGACGGCTCCCCAAGTCCGGCCATCCTCGGAGTTATTGGTGTTATCTCCCATCATAAAATACTCATCGTCCCCGAGGATCAGCTGGCCTCCCGCCTTCAAGACTGCGCGGGGATAGTTCGTCTCTGTGTGGCCCGCATATCCGTTCGCAAAGCTGTAAATATCACCGAACGCAGAGTGATCATTCTCGTCAATGCCGCGAAATTCGCTGGCCCCAGGCTCCTTTACCCAGAGGCGGTCGTCGATAATCTTCACCGTTTCTCCGGGCAACGCGACCAACCGCTTGATAAAGAACGGTCCACGCAGTGGTGTGCCGTCTGGCTTGATCATGCCAATGGTGTTAAACACGAGGATATCCCCGCGCTGCGGGTCTCGAAACTGCAGGCTCACCCGCTCGACGAACAAGTGATCGCCGAGATCGAAGTGACCATTTATCTGCGTCCATTTGCCATCGACCAAGCGTGTATCGCCGAGTGCTCGATACTTGTGAAGGTATTCAAAGACATGGCTTTTTGAACCGGGCAAGGTCTCGACCCGGCCGGCGGAACCAAAGGCAACCCGACACTTGGGGTAAAACGGGATCGATGTATCCTTAAGCTCGAGATCCAGCGCGTAGGTTTGCCCGCCACCCTGCAAATTGTATGCCTTCACCGGCAAGTCGTTATCGAGTGCCACGTAGGCATAGCGCCGGGCGTAATTCCAATAATCCATCACCCGAGCCACAATGTTCGGCTCCTGCGGTTCGTCCGGCGGTGCCTGAAAAAACTCGATGCCGTACAGGGTGGGCTGCATGCTGCCTGTCGGGATCTTGAATGGCTGCAGATACATGGCTCGCGCCCCCATGATCACCCCGATCACCACCACGAGCGCGTCCAATCCCTCTCGCGCATAGCCGACAAATTTCATCGGCATGGTCGCCTCGCGAACCGGGCTCCGCGTCGACCACATAAACCGCTCGCACTCGGTGGCTCCCAACCCGGCATCCTGTGATTGCTGCGCGCCCTTGCGCCCCTTCCGGCCTCGCTGCTGCGGCAGATCTTCATGATCCTGCGGCTCGCTGGGCTGGTGAACTTCTGGGCCAGCGGCGTATAATTGCTCGGCCCGCTGCTGCACCTTGAACAGCTTGGCATCTTCATCGGCGGACAGGATGTCACGATCCCATTCCCGGCGATGCCGAATCTGCTTGATAAACTGCTTCAGGAAGTGCCGGTTTTTCCGCTGCTGTGAGCCAAGCGGCCCGTTCAGCAAATAGCTTCCTGGCCAGACAAGGAACAGCAGGATGTCATAAATGACCATCGCAACTTTGGCCAGTAGGCTCATACTCGAAAACATCTGCGCTACCAAACTAGAGGGGGGGCTGGAAGAGAACGGCGTACTATGCTGGATTACGCCCATCCGTCGATAGGAGCCGCCGAGAACGGCTTGCGAGATGCTACTCGTCGCGCAATGCAGACAGCAATCGGCCAGAAAGCGCCCACCTTGTCGCGGCCATCACGGAGAGGACTCCGACCGCGGCGAGTGTAGCCAATAGACTCAGGATTGCAGCAACGGGCACGTGCATACCTGGGGCGGCAAGAGTTGGCGACACCGCCACTAGCGCGCTGACCGAGCCCAATAGCAGCCCCAACGCTAGCAACAGCCAATGCTCACCCAGCACCATGCTCCTGAGCGCCTTGCGGCTGTAGCCTACAGCGCGCAGCAGCGCGAGCTCGCTGCGCCGTTCCAGGACGTTGCGCAACACCAGCGCGCCCAACCCCAGCGTGCCGAGGACCACGCCCAGCCCGCCAAGAATCATAAAAATGCGCAGGTAAGCCGCCTCTACCGAATGAAACTCCTGCAGGCGCGTCAGCGCCGGAGTCAGCGCCAGACCAAATCGCTCCAAGCGCGCAGGCAAACGCTCCGCCTGCCCTTCCCTCCCTTGCAGCACATCAACAAGAACCATCCGATAGCCAGGTTCGGAAGGAAATCGAGTTGCGAAGTTCGCATGTGAAATCAGCACCGTCCCTTGCAAGATCGTAAGCGGCGACGGCAACTGCCCCACCAGCCGAACCCGAAACTCCGCACCACTCTCGTCCCGATAGACCAGCTCATCGCCTTGCTCTACGTCCACCTTCTTGCGCAAGGTCCACATTGCGGTGTTCGCATCGCCCACCAGGCCGGGCATCACGTTCGGCCCCAGGTCCAGATTCAGCAGCTGCCACAGCTCATCGTCCGGCGAAGGAACAAAGGCTCCGCGAGATGCCAGCGGCTCGACTGGCACGCCCAACAGGCGGGGAGACTGCGCGCGGTTGAGATTAAAACAGCTGGCGTCATCGCCATCACGCACCTTGCAGGAGATAAAATTCAGGCTGTCTTCCAGCCGAAACGTCTCTTGTGCCTGCGCCGACTCGAGCGGATCAGGAAACGGCAATGTGGCTTCGCCGATAAAGGCAAAGCCGCCGGTCCCGGACGAGCGCTGGTGCGCATACCGCGCCAGATCCTGCTGCATGCTTGAGACCGCGATCACCAGAAATGTGCCACTGGCCAGCAGCACCACGGCGGTGAGACTCCGGGCACGTCGCCGAGTGCTGTTTCGAAGCCCGAGCGCCAGACTGGTCAGGCGCTCTCGGCCACGCTGGTCAAGCCTCACCAGCAGAAACCGTGCAGCGCACAGCCCGCTCATGAGTAACAGAAAGCCTGCGCCAAAGAATACGTAGACCGCGTGCTGCCCTGCCCCGCTGAGCCCAAAGCCCACGCAGCCCAGCGCCCCCAGAAAACACCCCCAGCCAGCCACTTGAATCCAACGCCCGGCCGCTGCCGCCTGGTCCACCTGCCAGCTCCCAGCGAGCAACGCTCGCGGCTCCCGACGCAGCAGTTTGCGCAGCGTCAGAGCCATCGCCAGCAGCGCACAGATCACTGTGACCAAGAAGCCGATGAGCAAGGTCGCAGGCTCCAGATGAAACACCACCGGCGTCCCAGCAACGGCTCCCTGCCAATTCCCGGTAAGCCCAGCCAGCAGCGCCTTCGTCACCCCGATCCCAGCGATGCTGCCTAAGCCAGCCCCCAGCACCGCGGAGACACTCGCCTCGCCCAGCAGCACCAGCGCCACCTGAGGCCGCGGCCAGCCGACTCCCAACAAAATTCCAATCTCCTCCGCACGCTGCTGAATCCCGAACACAAACATCAGCGCAGTCAGCATCAGCGCCGAGGCAATCAAGAAAAAGCTTAACGAGACAAACAACTCACCAAAGCTCATCGCCTCATCCACTGCTCGTAACGCCAACTCGCGAACCGGCACAAAAAACAAACCGAGCGCGGAGGCAGACAGCGCCGAAGTCAGCTCGCGTTGCAGATCCTCGATCTGAAGCTCCGTGCCCGGATAGCGGACCGCGGAGGTATTGCCGAAACGGTTAGCCCACATCTCGCGCCCGGCCTCCAGCGTGACAGCCAGCTTCGGCGTCTCCCGATAGCGTTCCCAATACGCCTCATTCGCCTCATCCTCGAGGGCAGCCTCATCCATTGGCATTCCGACATCCCAGTCGCTACAACTGTCGACATCGGTCAAGCCCGGAAACTCCGGCATCCGGTCTCGCTCCGTCATGAACTGCGACATTGGCAAGATGCTGTGCACCGAGAACTCACGCGTCCGTTCCTCAAACTTCCCGCTTGGCAAAAGCTCGTAGTAGGCAACCGCGATCGTGTCCCCCACCTCGGCGTCTACCTGAGTCGCCAGCCATTGATTGATCACAGCGTGGTCGTCCTCCAAGTCTTCTGGCACCAGGCTCAGTGCGGAGTTCGCACTTGGCGTTGCGGAGATCGCAAATGAATATGGGGTAGACTTCTCGCCCAGAGAGATCTTGTTCACGAGGTACGCCAGCGTCCCCACAGCACCCTCCCCAAGCATCGCCGCGGTGGCCGTCGCCGGCGTGAGGAACACCCGCTCGCTCTCGAGCTGCAAGCCCCCCTCGCAAGGGCGCAGACTGACGCCCACATCTGCCAGCTTCCAGCTGAGGTCCAACCCGTCCTGCAGCGGCACAGTCCGGTTCTCCGGGCCGCCCGTAAGCAGCGTATTGACCTTGCCAACTAAGCCCGCAGTTTGCTGCAGCCAGGCAAGATCCACAAAAATATTGTACGGCGCGATCTGATTCGCAGCCAGGCTGAAACGCCCGAATTCTTGATCGGACAGCACCGCGCTTACCCCGAACGTGCCCCGCCTGGTCAATTTCTCACTGCGCGCAGCCAGCGGCGCATCGCGCGGCATCAGGCTTGGCCGGCTGATGCGCAGCGATACCTCTTGCCCAGCAGCGATTTCCAGCCGCTCGGCGAGGTTGCGGCTGACAGCTGCGGAGTCCGCAGTGATCGTCGGCGCCGGCCCTGGAGACAGCGCCCAGAATCGTGCGTCTACGCCAATCACCTGCACGTGATTCAGCTGACGACGCTCGCCCGCTTCATCCTCCACCAACACGACCCCGTGCATGGTAAGAGCTGGCACTACCGGCTCCCTCAGGGTCGCACTCAGGCGCGCTGCCAGTCCCCCATCGACATAGTGACCGTGCGTGACCATCGCCGCGTCCACCTGCCCCAGCCGCTGCAGGGCGAACAACCGCAGGCTGTGGCGCACGGAGTCGCCAACTAGCAAGCTGCCCACGAGCATCGCCGCAGCCACAGCCGTCCCCAGAATGATCGCTGCGTGGCTCCGCCAGTAGTGCCGAAAACCGCGAAGGGCATAACGCGTACGCATCAAGCGTGGAGCGTCCCGTCACGCAACGTGAGCACGCGGCCCATTCGCTCCGCCAAGTCCGCTGCGTGCGTGACCACGACCAGGGTTAGGCCCATCTCCCGATTCAGCGACACCAGCAAGTCACCAATCGCAGCGGAAGAATCGTGATCCAGCGATCCCGTCGGCTCGTCTGCCAGCAACAACGCAGGTTGGTTAATGAGAGCACGCACCACCGCGACCCGCTGGCATTCCCCGCCGGACAACTGCGCCGGTCGATACGCCAACCGATGGTCCAACCGGACCTGCGCGAGCAGCTCCTGCGCTCGTTCCCGTGCGCCCTCCCCTGCCCGCGCCGGTACAGTCGGGATGAGTACATTCTCGAGCACTGAGAGGTGCGGGAGCAGATGGTGCCGTTGAAAGACAAAGCCGATCTTGCGGCAGCGCGTTGCTGCCCGCTGCTCCTCTGACCAGCCCGCACACGACTCGCCCTCGAGCGACACGGATCCAGTCGTGGCCTGATCAAGCAAGCCCACGATGTTCAACAGCGTGCTCTTGCCGCAGCCGGATGGCCCCATGATCGCAACGGTCTCCCCAGGGTCAATCGAGAGGTCAACTCCACTCAGAATCTGCTGCTCACTCTGCGGATACTGCTTCGTAACCTGCGTCGTCTCTAGAATCGCAGGCACGATCAGACCAGATCGCAGGCGTCCGCAGGCATCCAGTGCCGCTCCTTGCCCCACCACTTGACGTTGCAGCCGATCGGGTTCGTCTTGGGCACAGTCACTTCCTGGCCCGCCAGCACGGCGTCTACGGCATCACGCAGCTCATTAGTAGTTGCCTCAGAGGCGACCCGCGGCTGATCATCCATACGACCTGTATAGCGCAGTTTACGGTCTGCATCAAACACGTAGTAGTGCGGAGTTCGCAACGCCCCATAGGCCGTGGCTACGTCCTGGCTATCGTCGCGCAGGTACGGGAATGGGAAGTTCAAATCCTCCGCGCGGTGCTGCATGTGCTCCATCGAATCGGTCGGGTGGCCGTCGGTTTCGTTCGAGTTGATCGAGACGAACGCCACGCCCTTGGCTGCGTAGCCCGCAGAAAACGCGATCATGCGCTCCTCGGAGCCGGTGACAAAGGGACAATGATTGCAGGAAAACACCATCACCAACACGGCTTGGTCTGCGAAGTTCGCAAGTGAGTAATTCTTGCCATCGGTGCCAGGCAGTGAAAAGTCCGGCGCCGTCTCGCCGAGATCCAGAGTAAAGGCCATCGTTGTTCTCCGTGAAGGTCTTGCGTGAGTACATGTGCGGAAAACTACTGCCGACCATCGCATATACAACGGACGCCAGACCAACAGCTGTTGGCGAGGCGATAAAGTGCGCCCCAAGCGGCACGAGGCGGTGCTGACAAATTCTTCCGCCACACCGTAGGGCTAGCAGTGCATACTCAACATGGTGCCCCCAGAGCAGCGCTGATTCTTCTTTTCTTTTTTGGGGGATGCAAATCTTGTATGCCTCGGAAAGGCGCGACCTCCAGCACTCCCGGCCGCGTACCATGTTCTAGCCATGGGCACGGGCAAGCGAGATACAGAAGAGTCCGAATCGTAATTGCACCTCCAACCGCTGCTGGCGAGCTGCAACGCAGGTGATACGGGTAAAGACTTTTCAGAAATCCAGGCAGAGAACTTGGCATGGCCCAACAGTCACATATTCTGACCGTAGTCGGCGCACGGCCACAATTCATTAAAGCCGCCGTAATCAGCCGCGCCGTCGCGCAGACCCCCGCCTTGCGCGAGACGATCATCCATACCGGCCAACACTATGACGACAACATGTCGCGCGTGTTCTTTGATGAGCTGGAGATTCCCGCCCCAGGCTTCAACCTCGGCGTTGGCAGCGGCTCGCACGGCGCCCAAACCGGCGAGATGCTGGCACAGCTCGACGCGCTTTACCAGGAGCAGAAGCCGGACTTTGTCCTGCTATATGGCGACACCAACTCCACCTTGGCAGGCGCCCTGGCCGCGGCCAAACTGCACATCCCGGTTGCCCACGTCGAGGCAGGCCTACGCTCCTTTAACCGCCGCATGCCCGAAGAAGTGAATCGCGTCCTGACCGATCACGTCTCGGACCTGCTGTTCTGTCCGACCCAACCTGCCGTAGACAATCTCCTCGCTGAGGGTATTACCAATGGCGTCAGCCTCGTCGGCGACGTCATGTATGACAGCACCTTGTTCTCGCAGCAGAAAGCTACCGAGCGTAACGAGCGAGTGCTGGGGCCACTGGGCGTCCAGCCCAAGAGCTATCAGATTGCCACGGTTCACCGCGCCGAGAATGTTGCGGACTCCGCAAAACTCGCTGCGATCTTCGCAGCGATGGACGAGATTTCCACGCCTGAAGCGCCAACGCTGCTGCCGTTGCATCCAGGCTGTCGCCGCGCGCTCGAAACCCACGGCATCGTGCCAGGCCAGAATGTGCGATTACTAGATCCACAATCCTATCTTGACATGGTCGCACTGCTGTCTCAGGCGCGCCTCGCCCTGACCGACTCGGGTGGCCTGCAGAAAGAAGCGGCTATCTTCGATGTGCCCTGTGTGACGCTGCGAGACGAAACCGAGTGGGTCGAGACTGTCGAAGCAGGTCGAAACTGCGTGGTCGGTGCTGCCACTGTGCGCATCGTCGAAGCCGCCCAAGCCTATCTGCGCGCCGGCATCCCTCCCTGGACGCCGCCGTACGGATCCGGCAATGCAGGTACGCTCATCTGCGAGCAATTGGTGGCCACCTGTGCCCGCTGACGACTTGGTTTTGCGGAGTCCGCAAAACCCAAAAGTAAAAGACGCCGTTAAGCTACGGAATCGCCGCCATCGTGACCGCACAGACCGCACGCTCATCGAAGGCTATCGTGAGCTGCGCCAGGCGCTGACGCACGGGATTCGCCCAGAAAGCCTGTTCTACTGCCCGGAGTATTTCTTAGGCGACAACGAGGCTGAACTGCTGCGGCTTGCGGAGTCCGCAGGCGCGCGGCTACTGCAGACCGACACACGGGTATTCGATCGGCTTTCGTGCCGCGAGCGCCCGGACGGCCTGCTCGGCATTGCCCCACTGATGGGACGCGAGCTGGCTGAGATGCCGACTGGCGACCCGCCGTTTTTACTGATTGCCGAGGCGATCGAGAAGCCGGGAAATCTGGGCGCGATTCTGCGTTCAGCCGACGGCGCGGGGGCAGACGGCGTGATCGTCTGCGATCGCACCACCGACATCAACAATCCAAATGTCGTGCGCGCGAGCATCGGCACACTATTCTCGGTCCCAGTTGCGGAGTCCGCAACCGTCGATGTGCTGGCCTGGCTGCGGGAGCGCGGCATTCGCTCGGTAGCAGCAACACCTGCGGCGACCAAGCACCACTGGGAAGTGGATATGACCGGACCGATTGCGGTGGTCGTCGGCAGCGAGCAGTACGGGCTCACGGATGCTTGGTTGGAGGCGGCAGATGAATCAGTACGCATCCCAATGCTCGGCGCTGCCGACTCCCTGAATGTAGCGACAGCTGCGACCTTGATGGTCTACGAGGTGGTCCGCCAGAGAATGGCACAAGCTTGATTCGTACCGCGTGCAGCGTGAAAGTGCCATCCGGTGCTACCTGAACCGAGCCCCGTTGATGAAGACGCGACGGGCGTCGTCTAAGGGCGGCTGGCCGTGGAGGAGGAGTGCAACGAAGAAAAGAAGGATGGAACCACTAAATTTCACTAATCTTCACTAACTCCAGGGTCTGGGGTTGAGCGTGTTTTGTTCATTGTGGCTAGTGGTTCGGATTCTCTTCGGGGGCAGGATGGGCAGCAGGCGCCAGTTTGTTCATTAGTGTGGATTAGTGAAAATTAGTGGTTTGCTCTTCTTTTCTCTTTGCCGCTCAACCATTAGTCGCTGACATATCGTTTCCATTCGAGCTTGCTAGGATTACCAAAGTTGATCAGGTAGCCCACTGGCTTGCCGGTCGCTTTGAGGTAGTTCAGGATCTGGGCGGCTTCGACCTTGGAGAGGGCTTTCAATGCTTTCAGTTCGACAACAATTCCATCGCTCACATAGAGATCCGGCCGATACCGCTTCTGCAACTCCTGGCCCTTATACACGATCCGCAACTGCGGCTGGGACTCAAAATCGATCTGTCGGCTGCGAAGCTCCAATTCCAAGGCCTCTTGATAGACATCTTCAAGGAAACCCGGCCCCAAGGTATTGTAAACCTCGAATGCCGCCGCCATCAGATCATAGCCCTCTTGCTCATACGCCATAAAAATTAGTGCCAATTAGTGAAAATTAGTGGTTCGTATTCTGGCTGTAAGCAGGCCGTGAAGGGGGAGCAGGAAGAAGAGAAGAAAATGGAACCACTAATTTTCACTAATCTTCACTAATGAATCAATCCACATATATCAGGCCCTTCTTACATTAGTGAAGA
>Ga0115566_10001761_pt1 | contig 18308 bp, 38 predicted proteins | sample COGITO_mtgs_1204_3_FD_87173 | JGI IMG/M metagenome (GOLD analysis project Ga0115566, IMG submission 87173) | Pelagic marine microbial communities from North Sea - COGITO_mtgs_120405 | ecosystem: Environmental > Aquatic > Marine > Epipelagic | place: Germany:Helgoland, sampling site Kabeltonne...
CGTATTACCCCCACCCCCGTACCCCCCGGCCACCTGCCCCCCTTGTAAAGCTGTTAGCACTTCACCCCTTTACAATCTTGTTAGGCTTCACCCCTTCAAAAGACTGTTAGCCCCCTTCACAAGCTTGTTAGTCTTTAAACCTTTACAAGCTTGTTAGGCTTCACACCTTTACAAGCTTGTTAGTCTTTAAACCTTTACAAGCTTGTTAGTCTTCGCACCTTTGTAATATTGTTTGACGGTTTCAAAAGCTTTTCAAAGTGATCCAATATCAATACTTTTAAACCTTTGGAAGTCTCAAAATATTTTGAATATTCCTATATATTACAATATGTTAATATTCAATCCCCCTTTGTAAATCTGTTAGTTAAACTGTACAAATATACAGGCATTTTAAAGCTCTATAAGGGTCTATGAGGTGCCTGTTAAGTTTAACTGTGCTGGATATCTGTTATCTAACAAGCCCTCACAAGGCCCCACAATTCCCCTGTATTGATGTAGTCCCCTTTGAAATTCCCCTTTAATCCCCTGTTAGACTGTATACTTGTACAGTACTTTACCTGTATGTTTATACAGTAGTTATAAAAACCTCTCTGCTTATTCCTTTTTATTCTAGATATTGTTAGTTATTTAGTCTTTACCCCTTGATTAACGTAATTAAAGGATATAATCTTGTTTCCAAGTCGAGAGACGAACAAAACAAAACATCCTAGCAGCCGGGGCATCCGGGTAAGTCTAAGGGGAGGGATCGCACATTGAGTCGGGGCGATACCCTTAAAACATCGAGCGGGTACGGTTGCGCATGGTGTGAGGAAATCCCGGCCACAATCCCTCGAGCCTACAATATGAGACTGTACCGTTTCGCTTGTGCGGCCCCGCTATCTGAAACGATGGTGATAATCCAATCCCACTAAATAAGGTATCAGGCTGCGATTGATTGCAAACGGCATAAGCTGGCTGCGGTACGATTAATGCTTGATATCCTTTAGTGGTTAACCTTAAACATGCTTTTTAAAGTATGTTTAAACTTTAACCATTAATAAAAAGGGAAAAATACCATGATTAATAACATTAAAACTCTGAACAATGCGTTAACCCGCGTTAGCAAATCTAACGTCGCGACTGTTTTAAAAGAGGCAAGCGAGTTCGCCATTCAACAATTAGCAAGTCACGGAAACAGTACGCCATTTTCAATAATCTACAACCGTATAAATGATATTGGCGGCAAGCCGAAAGGTTGTACGACCACCAACCTACGAACGTTGCTCGAATCTAGCGGATTAGAATTCGATAGTAAAAATAAAGTTTTTTCTGGCAAGTCTAACCTCGAAATAGATTGCGAGTGGTGGACACAATTTCAAGTCGAGACTGTAGAAAAGACTAACGAGGAAAAGGCACGTGCTACCATAAAACGAGCGTTAGTGTTAGGGTTTACTACCGCGCAGATCACGGCAATGGCTGCTGAAATAGCTGCTGAAATAGCTGCTGCAAAATAAAAAAACCATACACACCACCCTAGTAAAATGGCTAGGGATGATACCATCACACAGGAGTACCCCGCTGGCTTATTTAGCAGCGGGTTTTTTTTGTTATTAATAAAGGAAAAATAAAATGTTAAAATCTATGATGGCTTGGGACAAAACACAAAAGATTGGCCTGTTAAAGGCTGAGAAAACGCGAGTCGAAGCGTTGGCTGAGCTGTACGAGAAGCTGGAGCTGGCCGTGCGCGAAGAGGCACCGGCATACAAGGTCGACGGGCTAGAATATGCCATATTCGAATGGCTAAAAAATAACAGGCGAGGCCCATACCTTTACGACGGTATTAGGGCTGACTTTGCCCGTTTTGCCGGGGATTCTCCCGATGAGTCATTTGATGATCTTACCAGCAGGTTAATGGTATGATCGATACCACCAAACAAATGCAGTTAAGGAACGTCCCGCAGGGAGAATTTGTCCGGCGGAAATTAGATTCCCAAGTGACATATATCAGGGCGGAATATGACCGCTCTTTTAAAAAGTATTGCCTAGATGATTACGAAGATATTAGCAGGCAAATAATGTTAACTGGTACGACCTTGGTCTGGGTCGGATTTGAATTTTAATAGGAGAAAAACGATGTTGGTGTTCATCTATAATTCCAAGAAAGAGCTAAAAGAAAATATCGGGAAGCGTTTAAAGTATATAGAAACCAGTGTTTTCGGGGAAGAGTACCGCCCCAATGGTATGTTGACCGGGGCTAATAGACCCCACATCACAGGCATTGGGCGTGAATTCTTTGCCAATGTCTCAATGAAGGATGGTCTTATAGTAGGGGTGAAGTGAATGTACAAAATACATGCAACTAAGATCCAAGAATACTCCCAAAGGTCAGCAGATAACATGGCGGACGTGATCCTCATGGTTGTGTTAAGTATTCAGCAGAATTGGTTGGGCGTTGGCGACCAATTGAAGGATGTTAGAGAGAATAAGGCAGACTCTAAATTTCTGTGGGGTAATAAAGGTAAGACATATAAATACCTTGCAACACATAAGCATTTTATACATGGACAAATGCTTGCTGTAATCCATAGCAACCTACCAGATCACGACAAAGCCCTGTCACTTATGAGAATTTTCCTTACGATACCGGGCTTGGGACTACCTAAAGCAGGGTTCACCTGTCAATTAGTAGCAGGATTGGTGGGCTGTATGGATGTCCATAATATTAGGATGTATAACCTAGATATAAAAGACTTGACACTAGCAAAAGATCCAAAGGGTGACAAGGCAAGGGCAACAAATCACAATAAAATTGTAAACTATGTAACACTTTGTACAGATTATGGAACAGAAAACCTATGGAATTCGTGGTGTAATTTTCTCGCCACTAAATCAGCAAGATGGCAAGACGGAAATCACGTATCAGAAGTTCACTATACTTACTTAACTGGAGAATACTAAAATGGCACAAGCAAATCAGACCACCAAGATGTTAAAGCTGAAAGTAATTACTAACCGACCAGCACCTAAGAGAACAACACAGCCAGCCTCAAGCTGGAGAGATATCATGGCACCAATGAAGCGAGGCCACTGGTTTGAGGTCAAGTGTGATAGCTGTGATAAGGTCTACAATAGAGTTGTTGCCGCTGCAAATTCTTATTGCAGAGGACGTTATACTTTTTATAGGGTTACGAAAGGTCGATACATCTTTGAAATTATTAAGGGGTAAAACTATGATAATCACTAAGGTATCTATGTTCAGTAAGATTGAAAGGTCATTAGATCTAGATGTAACTGCTGAAGAAATGGAGGCTTGGAAGTCTGGGATGTACATACAGGATGCAATGCCTAGATTAAATGAACACGAAAGGGAATTCATCATGACAGGTATCACTGAAAAAGAGTGGGACAGTATGGGAGAATTACTATGAATGATTATGGTGATGGTACAGGTAAGTGGCACAGCCAGACTAAGGCAAAGTTCAAGGTTCTAGGAGATGAGTCACTCAAATATATTATGTTTGATTGTCGGCAGGCTTTAAAAGCTATGCCAGATAACCCAAAGGCAGGGCAGTACATGGATGAGATCCATTATTGTCTTATGGAGTTATCAAGGCGTCGTATCAACGCTTATAAAAACTAAAGGGAAAGGAGAAATGTCATGACTTTACTTGAAGCTTGGGATAATGAGGTTAGCAGGCGAGAAGCTGTGATGGAAGTACTGCTACACAATATATCAATCAACGATTTTTATGATGAGTGTGGCTATAAGGGCCACTATATGGGCAGCGATGTCTTAACTTTCTTGGGGTATTGAAAATGGATAAGGTACTGAATGACCTTGGGCAGATGGTTGATTGGCTAGATACCAAGGTAAATGTAGATGAAATCCACGTAAGGCAGGACACTATGCAAGACTTATGGCTGGCAGTCGAAGGGTTGCGAGATGTTCTAAATACTATAGAAGAGGAGGAGTTTGAATGAAAACTAAAAGAGTTTACCCAGAAAATAGCGGTGCCTTGATAGAAGCGGTGTCGGCTTATTATATCATATTAGATACTCAGGGAGTATCTGTAAAAACCAACTGCGTGTTGGCAAGGGTTGTTATTGACAAGGATTATAATCAGCCTAGCAAACATATTGAGGAAGGTCTTAAGATCTTTAAACAATTTCAAGACTTATATAGTAACCATGAAGATGGTGATGTCACTGTGTCTCTGACCGTTGAAGACTATTCTGTTAACTTGTAAAGGGGATTAAGTATGCTGTATTTAATAACACAGGACAGGCAAAGCATAGGCTTTAAAAGGGGACAGAAGCACATCATCCCCAAGTATACCCAGCATAAGCACCTTAAAAAGGCAGGTGCTGAGCTGATTAAACTAGATAACACAAAAGATTATAGCGTTAACTTTGTTTACTACGACAACGCAGAGCGTGAACTGTTGGGGATCTTCAGGCTAGATGAAAAGAATAACCTAGTTAAGCTACCTAACATGAAAAAGATTCACTTGACCGAAAAAGAAAACACATTAAACTAACTTCCGAAAGCTTCTAAAAACAATCTTATAAAGGATATCAAAGAAATGATTATACACTTGAATAAAAACAACATACACCTAGAAAACCTAGGCCCTTTGAACCTACCTACTGTAAGTGAATCACCCTTAATGTATGTTAAACCAGATGGTGATTTGTATAAAGATCCTGTACGTAGAGTGTTAATTAATAACGATACAGGTGCTGTGATTAATGTTGTTAAGAAATCATACAGCTATGAGAATGCACAGTACAGTGATGGCGAACGTACAGTACAGCGGATTTTGTTAGACTCAGGCATCAATCTTCAAGGTGTCTCGCGTACTGTTCAGACCTCACACAACGGTGCTAAGGCAGCTATTGTCTATACCTTACCTCAGTATGTAGTTGATCTAGGAAATGGTGACGAGACACAGTTCCAGATAGCTCACTACAATTCTTTTGACGGCTCTTGGTGCTTTACAGTAGAGGTAGGGGCTGTTCGTATGCTGTGTACTAATGGTCAGGTAGCTATCGATGGCTTCTCAATGTACAAGTCCAAGCACACACCCTCACTGTCAGCAGATCATGCTGCTCGTAAAGTTACACAGGCTTTGAAAACTTTTGAGGCTGAAGGTGAGCGTTGGAAGAGGTGGCGTCAGCACAGCATCACTGATGTCCAAGCTTTTAGAATCTTTGCAGAGGCAGCGGGTTGTAAGGCGGCCTTGATCGGCTCAGCGTCTAGTGTCTATGAGCTTATGATGATGAAGGATGTCTACATGAACCGTAACTTAATGTACATGTGGAACCAGTACGTAAAGAATGAGCAACCATTGCTAGGGTCTACTGAGTGGGCTGCTTACAATGCCATGACTCACTGGTCAACACATGCACCAGCAGGTAGAAAGACAGACAACATTCTAGATGTTAAGGTACGACGACAGTCCCTTGTAAGGACAGCAGCCGCCCATAAACTAGCAGCGTGAGGTGAGAAGACATGATAAAGATATTGATTGGTAATATTAAGAGAGAAGTATATAGTATATACATTGATCTTAAAGATATATTATATAGTGGTCGTATCAGTATAGTAATGACATTACTAGCTTTTATTTTAGGAATTATAGTATCTGAAACTTATGGAAGTATAATGGGAGTATAGACCATGATAATTAAAGTGCGCCAAGAAAATAAACTTAGAGGTGACAGCATGAATAACTCTGATATTTTAGATCAAGTATCATTATACAATGACAGCGAAGAGGTTGCTGCGGGTGTAGGTAAGCACGATACCTACTGGGGCGATGAAGGGGAGCTTCACATACTAGGACTATGGAAGGTTGCCCTTGAGCTTGCAAAAGAAGTTAAGATGCTAAGAGATGAGCTTGCTGAGCATGGGAGATGGGAATGAGTGACATGCAGGCTAGACTAATCAACAGTATGGGAGGTGATCTTACTGTAGTTAATGCAGCGAGGGTTAGCTTCAACAGCCACAGCAAGGAGTTAAATAGAAAGGATGAGCGATTGATTTCTTTTCTAGCTAAGCATGGACACTGGTCGCCCTTTGCTCATGTCATCCTACAGTTTAGAATGAAGGCACCTATCTTCTGTGCTCGACAGTTGGTTAAGCATCAGGTGGGCTTAACGTGGAATGAAATCAGTAGGCGATATGTCGATACAGATATTGAATTCTATGAGCCAAAGATCTGGCGGAAGGCTGCTGATAATGTGAAGCAGGGTAGCAGTGACGAATCAAGCGGTTGGGAACGTTGGGGTTCGAGGATAGAAAAAAGTATGAACTCCACACAGTTGGCCTTAGCTGAGTACGAAGACGCTATAGCTTCGGGTGTCTGTATGGAGCAAGCTCGTATGCTTCTGCCACAGTCGATGATGACAGAGTGGTACTGGACAGGTAGCCTTGTAGCCTTCGCCCGTATTGTTAAGCAAAGGACACATAGTACAGCCCAGCTTGAAACACAAGAGGTTGCCTTGTTAATTAAGAAAGCTTTAGATGAGAAAGAAACAATCACACATTCTTGGAGAGCGTTATGTCTATAAGCAATAATATTTTTATACATGATACCAAAACAATAAAGATTCTTAAGTGTGTTGAAGGAGTAGATGGTTCTAATCATAATAGCTGGGACATTACTATCACTGATAAAGATGGTGAGACTCTGAAGGTGTTTTGTTTTGGAGATGACTTTAAACTTATACAGGACAACACAGTAGATGAGTAAGATCATAGAAGATGTGATAGAAAAGATACAGCTTACTGATAAGATACGAATACTTGAAGCAAGGTTAAGTGTCTTACAGCAATCAGCAGTTAGAGATGAGCCTGCACTATGGGGTAAGTTTTTTAAGGAAGATCCTTTAGACAGCTTCCCTGTTGTAAAAAGAAACTAAGTCTGTTATAATATAGGCTGGTCTAAATAAAAGGATGGTGATTTAATGGAAGATCTTATCGAAGACTCTTGGGCTTATGCTTTTGCTATGAGCTTAGGTACAAAACAACCTAACGAAAAGATCAAGGCACGTTTCATAGTCTTTGCAAAAGACAGACTATCTTTGACTGCTACAGGAGATGATGTTATAAATATTATTCCTGATTTTATAAACTATCTAGGAGAGTGGTGATGTATGTTGAAACAACAAAGTCAGAGCTGACTAGGTTTAAGAATACATATGAAGGTGATATGTATAGAGACAAGGTGACTATGCAAGTTACCTTTTTATCAGATGATAAGGTAGCCATATCATTTGGTGAGTTTACTAATGGCTATGAAAAGTTTTTAAAAACTAATTAGGAGAAGTATCTAATGAAAATGATTGATGGTATCCCAGAAGTTATCGAAGGTGTTGCATACTACGCTCATGTCGATGCACCTGTAGCTGACTATAATGAGTCACAGATGCCCGGCACTGGTAAGTTTGGGTGGGAAGTTAATGTAGCTGTAAGTGATGAGGTCTTCTTGAAGTTTAAACAAGCAGGGTTCAATGCTGGACTACATGAAGCAGGCTCACGTAAGTATACCCCTGATCCTGTTATTACTTTCTACAAGTGGGCTTCTAACTATAACGGTACAGAAAACACTGCGCCTATTGTTGTTGATACAGATAAGCAACGAGTGGATTACAAGATTGGTAATGGTTCACGGGTTGCGGTTCAATGGGCAACATTAAACTACGGCAAGATCAAGAAGATCAAACGCCCAAGCATCCACGCCTTGCAGGTTCTTGAACTTGTAGAGCATGGCGATGGCAACACACCTTTCACTGAAGACAGGATGGCATTTTAAATATGAGTAACTTTACATATAAAACAGAAGAAGGTTTGTATGACGTTGAGCTATTGAACGACGAAGCTAAGCTAACTTATAACTATTTGGTTGAGGTTCAGCAAGAGCTTGACTCATTAGCAAAGCGTTCTAATGTACTATTAGCTGCTAAACAAACCTTTATTGCAGCTATGAACAACAACCTAGACGAAGGGGCTTTAGTAACCGAAGAGGATTAAAGACCATGGCATTTGCTAAAACGCATCAACCATGTCCTTTATGTTCCAGCAGTGACGCACTCTCTATCAATATTGATGGGAGTGCGGTTTGCTTTTCCTGCAAGGGATACATAAAGAAACACACAGAAGATAATTCAACCAGAGATAATATGATGATATCTAATACTCAAAGAGCTTTAGAACCAGAGAAGTTTGCAAGTGAAGGACAGTTTGCTGCCTTAACAGACAGACAAATATCATTAGAAACAGCTAAGAAGTATGGCGTTAAAGTAACACACGACAGTGCTGGAGATGTCTTTAAACATATCTATCCCTACTACGGAGAGAATGATGTCATTGCCTACAAGACTAGGTTCGTAGGTAACAAGGACTTTAGATGGCAGGGTATATCAACACAGGCTAAGCTATTCGGAGAGCATCTCTTCAGACAAGGCGGTAAGTTTGTAACCTTAGTCGAAGGAGAGTGTGATGCTATGGCAGCTTATGAGTTGCTCGGATCACAGTGGCCTGTAGTGTCAGTGAAGAACGGTGCTGGTGGTGCAGAGCGGGATGTAAGGGATAACCTAGAGTTCTTAGAAAGCTTTGATCAGGTGGTCATTGCCTTTGATATGGACACTGTAGGTAAGGAAGCAGCGAGGCACGTAGCTAGGCTATTGAAGCCGGGTAAGGCAAAGATATTGACATTCCCTGAAGGTTTCAAGGATGCCAATGATCTATTAAAAGCTAACGGGCATAAGCGTTTTGTACAATGTTGGTGGGATGCAAAGACATACACACCTTCAGGAGTTCTAAGTGTCTCAGAGAACAGAGAGAAGTATAAGAACAGAGAGAAGAAGGTATCTTATCCATTCCCGTGGAAAGGTTTGAACGAGAAGCTGGAAGGTATAAGACAAGGTGAACTCATTACCTTAACAGGTGGTACAGGGCTAGGTAAATCCAGTGTTACACGTGAGCTAGAGCATTGGCTTATTAAAACTACTGACCATAATGTAGGTGTCATCGCCTTAGAAGAAACCTTCAACAGAACAGTTGATGGTATCCTATCTATTGAGGCTAATGCCAAACTACATATCGATAGAATAAGAGATTCATTTACTGAGGATGAGCTAGATAATTTCTTTGATATAATGTATGACAAGGATAACTTCAACCGTGTTTGGATTCATGCACACTTCGGAGCCAATGACATCGAAGCTATCTTTAGTAAGCTACGGTTTATGATTATAGGTTGCGACTGTAAGTGGGTAGTGATTGATCACCTGCATATGCTTGTGTCTACATCAGCTGAAGGTGACGAGAGGCGTACTATTGACGCTATCATGCACCGCTTAAGAACCCTTGTAGAAGAAACAGGGGCTGGTATTATTCTTGTGTCGCACCTTCGTCGAATAGATGGTAACAAAGGACATGAGAATGGCATCGAGACAGGGTTGAATCACTTGCGAGGATCTCAAAGCATCGCCCAGTTATCCGACTGTGTTATTTCACTAGAGAGAAACCAGCAGTCTGATGATCCCATTGAAGCTTCTACTACCCGTGTCCGTGTACTGAAGTCTAGATACACTGGCGATGTTGGTATAGCTACACACTTGAAGTTCGACGATGATACTGGTAGGCTACAGGAGATGGACATGAGTGACATACAGGTATCTAAAGAAGATGACTTAGTATCATTGGGGTTTGAATGAAATGACAAGACTTGTTTTTGATGTCGAGACTGACGGTTTAGATGCTACAAAGATATGGTGTATTGTAGCGCAGGATGTAGATACTAAAACCATCTACACCTATGGGCCTAATCAGTTAGAAGAAGGATGTGATCTGCTTGAGAGTGCAGATGATTTAGTCGGTCATAACATTATAGGTTTTGATATCCCTGTTATTCAACGGCTAATGAATAGACCTGACTTCAGCAAAGATAAAAATATAATAGATACCTTAGTACTGTCTAGGTTGTTTAACCCAACCCGTGATGGTGGTCATGGTCTTTCTCGTTGGGGACAGTTATTAAACTTTCCTAAGATTGCTTTCAAAGAGTTTGATGCTTACAGTAATGAGATGCTTACTTATTGTATACGAGATGTGGAGCTGAACACTGCTGCATATTTTAAACTCAGAGAAGAGAGTCGTGGCTTCTCACTTGAATCAATTAAACTTGAGCAAGACATAGCATTTATCATGAAGACACAGGAAGAGCATGGCTTCTACTTTGATTTTAAAAAGGCAGAGCTTCTTCTTGCTGAGATACGAGAAAGGATGCAGGTAGTAGAGCAAGAGGTCACTAATGTATTTCACCCTAAGATAACCAAACTAAAACTGTTCCCTCGTTATACCAAGTCTAGTAGCATTTCAAAGATTGCAGAAGATTCTGAGGGTAAGGGTGTAAGGTTAACGGAGGAAGAGTACGCCTTGTTCCACGAAAAGAATCATGCTTATCCTTTAAGTATTACAAGGACAACATCGATTGAGCTTAATCTTGGATCGAGGTTACAGATTGGTGAGTACTTACAAGACTTCGGCTGGAAGCCCACTGAGTTTACTGTTAATGATAGACCAGTAGTTAACGAGAAAACACTGAGTCAGATAAAAGGTATACCAGAGGCTGAGCTTATCAAAGAATTCTTTCTGCTTCAAAAGAGAGAAGGTCAGATAAAGTCTTGGCTAAAGTTCCTTGGCGATGACAATAGAGTACACGGGTTTGTTATAGCGAATGGAACTATCACAGGACGTATGTCACATCTAAGTCCCAACATGGCACAGGTTCCTAATGCTGGTTCAAAGTATGGAGAAGAATGTAGATCATGCTGGACTGTACCCAAAGGATATAAATTAGTAGGTATAGATGCCAGTGGCTTAGAGTTAAGGATGCTGGCTCACTACATGGACGACAAGGAGTACACAAATGAAATCATTAACGGCGACATACATACCACTAATCAAAAACTTGCAGGACTTGAATCAAGAAATCAGGCTAAGACTTTCATCTATGCACTCTTATACGGAGCAGGAGATGCTAAGCTTGGAAGCGTGGCTGGAGGAGGTGCAAAAACTGGAGCAGACCTTAGAAAATCATTCTTTGATAATCTCCCATCATTTGCACATCTTAAAGATAAAGTTAGCAGAGCAGCATCAAAAGGTCATTTAAAAAGTTTAGATGGTCGTAAGATTTATATCCGTAGTGAACACGCAGCACTTAACTCTTTGCTACAGGGAGCAGGTGCCATCACTATGAAGAAAGCATTGGTTATCTTAGCTGATAAGATTAAAGATATAGATGCTCACTTCGTAGCTAATGTACATGATGAGTGGCAGATCGAGGTTATAGCTGAACATGCTGAGCTAGTAGGTAAGCTAGGTGTAGAGGCTATCATCGAAGCTGGTAAAGTTCTTAAACTTAATTGCCCACTTGATGGGGAATACAAGGTAGGAGATAACTGGAGTGAAACACACTAACGTGAAAGAGATTAACCCTAAGACAGGTAAGCCTTATTACTATAAAGATAACCCGGCTGCTGTAAAGCTACGTGATTCTAAGAGGATGTACTTGAATGGCAAGGAAGTTTCTAAGAGTCATACCCTACATAAATCAGGGCGCTATAAATCATTTCAAGAAGCTGCCTTCTCATCTCTTCCTAAGTACACACTAACGAAGGAAGGTTATGTTTACATCTTATCTAACCCAGCATGGGAAGGGTGGTACAAGGTAGGTATGGCTGCTGACATTAACGATAGAGTAAATAGCTACCAGACATCAAGTCCACTACGCGACTACTATCTAGAGCATTACATTGTCACATCCGACAGGCGAGCAGCAGAGAAAAAGATACACGATAAACTTATAAAAATATCTAAAGGTGTAGCGGGTGAGTGGTTTGACGTGTTACTATCAGAAGCAATTAATGTTTTAACTAAACACACAGACGAGATACAAGATGACGACGAAGAAGAAAATAAACAACTCAAGCTTGAGCTTAGATACTCTAGTAACTGACATATATAAATCATTATCAAACTTATCAAAGGGTAAGGCTCTTAAGATAGCTGATAAAGATATAGAAGATTTCGGAGAGAGTGTAAAGAAGGCTGTTAAAAGCTGGGCATCTCCGCACAAGCAGTCAACTGGTTTAAGAATGTCTAACATAGGACACCCGGCAAGGAAGCTGTGGTATGAGTCTAGAGTATCGTTAGCAGATAAATCAAAGCACATACCAAATGAAGCTACACAGATTAAGTTTCTGTATGGACATCTGCTAGAAGAGTTGTTAGTCTTATTCATTAAGATGTCAGGACATGCGATAACTGATCAACAGAAAGAAGTAACTGTTAACGGTATCGTTGGTCACATGGACTGTAAGATAGATGGTGAGGTTGTAGATATTAAAACAGCATCTAACTTTGCATTTAAAAAGTTCAGTACTGGCTCGTTAGTTGACGATGACCCTTTCGGATATATCGCACAGTTAGCAGCTTATGAAACTGCTGAAGGTACAGAGGATGGTGGTTTCTTAGCAATCAATAAAGAGTCAGGTGAGCTGGCTTTATTCAGACCGGGGCCTTTCTCAAAGCCTAACATTAGTAAGCACATAGATAACCTTAGAGTATCAATAAAAAAAGAAACACCTCCTGATAGATGCTATGAAGATATAGCTGATGGCGTTAAAGGCAACAAGCGATTAGCTTCAGGCTGTACCTATTGTTCTTTTAAAAACAAATGCTGGGCAGATGCTAACAACGGTAAAGGCTTAAGAGCTTTTAAATATTCTACAGGTTTAAAATATTTTACAAGGGTAATTGCTACACCTAAAGTTGAGGAAATTTATATATGAATGGTCGTGTCGCTAAAAGAATTCACAATCAATCAAAAGCTATTGCAACAGAGTGGCTGAAGTCTATGCTCTCTGATACAGAAGCTGCTAAGGTTACTGTTAATAATCTACCTAAGACTAACGCTTACTCTTATTTAAACGGTACAGCTTACTCAATGCCTTATTCTTTGAAAGGTTCTTCGCGTATTATAAAGATGATTATTAAACGCAACCCACTTACACTCATTGAAAATATAACTGCTGCTACAATTTCAGAGTATATAAGAGCTACTAAAAGATCATGATAGTAGAAAACCAACCAGAAGATATGATACTTATGCTTGCTAATTTCTTTGTAGTTGAGAAATCTACAATGAGAGAAGTACCCATTGAGATTGTACAACAGCTACTCGTACTGTTAGAATTAGAACTCATTAAACGGAAAGGCGCTATTCACTAATGAGCAGAAAACCTAGAAAAGTTAGACCAGTAGATCCTGATAAACCCAGTGACTACGATTCAAAATGGGAAAAAACCCTACATAATACTATCTTAAAGGATTGGATACACCACGATGACACTGTTCCTTACACAGTAAATCACGTATACCACCCTGATTTTGTACGTGTGATAAAACGTAAGAAGATTTTATTAGAATCTAAGGGACGCTTCTGGGACTATGCTGAGTTTAGTAAGTACATATGGATTAGAAAAGCTTTGCCTGATGACATAGAGTTAGTGTTCTTATTTGCAAACTCATCAGCCCCTATGCCACAGGCTAAGCGTAGGAAAGATGGTACAAAACGTAGCCACGGTGAATGGGCTACAGATAATAACTTTAGATGGTATACCGAAGAAACATTACCTGACTCATGGAGAAGCGAGTATGAAGAAGAACAGGCTGAATGACATCGTACCTGAACAATGGGACTCAGCGTGGAAGGCTAGTTACAAAAGTAATTTAATAGATAACACCGTAGAAGATTTAATAACTTACGATGTTGTTGCTAAGCCTAAGCATTACAATTCTGGGGAAGTAGAATGTATTGTTGCTATGCAATCTATGTTAACTCCAGAAGAGTTCAGAGGTTATCTACGTGGCAACTCTTTTAAATATAGATGGCGTTACCCTAATAAAAATGGTATAGAGGATATTTCAAAAGCTGAATGGTACGAGAAAAAACTAAGAAAGGTTTTAGAGAGCGATGGACAATAACTATTTAGATACTAAAGCAGAACGTCGCAGTAGATATAACAAAAAAGTTAAGTCTAAAGGCGTTAAGAAAGAAAGGAATATTAAAAAGGCTTTAGAAAAAGAACTGCGAAAGTTAGAATCTGAAGAGGCTTTGAAATGAAAATCTTGTATAAGCTGCTTAGCTATCTTAATGGTATTGTGCTAGGAATAGCTGCATTAATAGCAGCACCTATGCTTATAGTCATGTTTTTAAATGTTGTGATTTTTAGATACTTGAGAGATAAACCTATGGATAAAGAAGAGTTTAAAAATTACTGCTGGACTATGTACGTTCTTAACTGTACAGAGAGATCAGAAGAAGGGGAAGGGCTAATTACTTTTCTAGAGTACAGAGAAAAGAATGAAGACTTTCTTAAAGCTAAATATGAGAGGATTTTAAAAAATGAATTTCAATGAATATCAAGATAAGGCAGAAACATTTGCAAGTTATGATAATGTTTTCTACCCCTATGCAAGTCTTATGATAGAAACATCAGAGCTTGTTGATATCTTTGTAAAGCCTTTACTACGTGGCGATGTTAAAACTATTGTAAGAGAAGATGTTATTGCTGAAGCAGGTGATGTACTATGGAATCTTGCAGTGCTTTTAAAGAAAAACAGTATTGAACTAGAAGAAGTTGCAATATATAATATAGAAAAATTAACAGGTCGCCTTGAGAGAGGCACCATCAGAGGTGACGGAGACAAACGATAATGGATAACTACAGTAAATTTATAGCAGCGAGTCGTTATGCTCGTTGGCAAGATGATAAGAGTAGGCGTGAGACATGGGAAGAAACAGCCCAGCGTTATGTAGCCTATTGGGGCAACAAGATTGGTAACGAAGAAAAGCAGAAGATCACAGACGCTATTGTTAATCTAGAAGTAATGCCTTCTATGCGCTGTGTTATGACAGCAGGGCCAGCATTAGACAGGGACAACGTAGCAGGTTTCAACTGCTCCTACCTGCCTATTGATCACCCTAAAGCATTCGATGAGCTTATGTACATCCTTATGTGTGGTACAGGTGTAGGGTTCTCCGTAGAGCGTCAGTATATTGCTAAGCTTCCTGAGATTGCAGAGAAGCTTCATGCTACTGATACTACTATTGATGTAGCAGACAGTAAGATTGGCTGGGCTAAGGCTATGCGTCAGCTTATTGCTATGCTCTATGCTGGCGAAGTTCCAAGCTGGGATGTTACTAAGGTCAGAGCAGCAGGAGAACGTCTTAAGACCTTTGGCGGTCGTGCAAGTGGCCCACAGCCTTTAGTAGATCTGTTTCAATATACTGTTGAGATCTTTAAAAGAGCAGCAGGTCGTAAGCTTAATAGCCTTGAGTGCCATGACCTGTGTTGTAAGATTGCAGAGGTTATTGTTGTAGGTGGTGTAAGGCGTAGTGCTTTGATCAGCTTGTCTAACCCTTCTGATGGTCGCTTACGTAACGCTAAGAGTGGTCAGTGGTGGGAAGAACAAGGTCAAAGAGCCTTAGCTAATAACAGTGCTTGTTATACTGAGAAGCCTGAATTTAATTTCTTCATGGATGAGATGAAAGCTTTGTACGATTCTAAGTCTGGTGAGCGTGGAGTCTTTAGCCGGGTAGCAGCACAGAAGATTGCAGCTCGTAATGGTCGCCGTGAAGCTGACTATGACTTTGGTACTAACCCCTGTAGTGAAATCATTCTCAGACCTAATCAGTTCTGTAATCTTTCAGAAGTAGTTGTACGTGCAGATGATACCTTAGATAGTTTAAAAGAGAAGGTACGCATTGCAGCTATTCTAGGAACTTTACAAGCTACACTGACTGACTTCCGTTATCTTCGTGCTATTTGGAAGAAGAATACTGAGGAAGAAGCCCTGCTAGGTGTTAGTCTCACTGGTATTATGGATGCTAAGATTACTAACTCAGGTAAAGATCTTGATGTGGTGCTTAGTACTCTACGTGAAGTAGCTGTTGAGACAAACAAGAAGTGGGCTAAACGATTAGGTATTAACCAAGCTGCTGCTATTACTTGTGTTAAACCCTCCGGTACTGTTTCACAGCTTGTTAACAGTGCTAGTGGTATTCATCCTCGTTTCAGTCCTTATTATATTAGGACAGTACGTGCAGATTCTAAAGACCCTATGGCTCAGTACATGCTACAGGCTGGTTTCCCTTGTGAAGTAGACTCTACTAAGGTAACTCGTAAGCCTTCTGTAGACGGCGATAGGAGCCATCTAAAGCCTACTGAACAAGACCTATATCATGGTACTACTCTTGTCTTTAGCTTCCCTGTAAAGTCCCCTAAAGGCGCTATATACACTACAGACATGGGTGCCTTAGAACAACTAAAGCTTTGGAAGATTTACCAAGACAGCTGGTGTGAACATAAACCTTCTATCACAGTTTATTATAAAGACGATGAGTTCTTTGATATATGTAGCTGGATGTGGAAGAATTTTGATATGATGAGTGGCATCAGTCTGCTACCATATAGTGATCATACTTATGACCAAGCTCCTTATACTGAATGTACTGAAGCTAAATATTCTGAGGTATTAAAGACTATGCCTGAGTTTGATTGGGAAGCTTTATCAGCTTTCGAGTTTGAGGACATGACTACAGGCAGCCAAGAGCTTGCTTGTGTTGGCGGTATGTGTGAAATCTGAAGCTAATCTAGCATCATTTAGAATACTAATTGATTCGAGAGGTAACCTAGTAACAGAAATTTCTGGGTTGCCTTACGATGAAATAAGTAGTATATTCAAGGACGAAGATGCGTTTCTCATCAGGAAGATTGTAAGAGAGAGTCGCATCAAATTTACTAAACTCCATAACTATCTTGAAAACGAACTGGCGGCCTTACAATGATAACAGAAGATATATACGTAACTCAGAATATAGAACTACCTATTGTTACTGTGTTAAGATTAAACGTAGACGCAATAGGGTATCTATCAAATGCACAAGCAGAGAAAGCTACTCTACCTACAATTCTAAAATTAATGGAGAATCATTCTTCATATATAATAGAATTGTCGGAGAAGATTAGTAAGTCACAACGTGTAGATTTAAAAGCAGTTAAGTAATAAGGACTGCCCCATAAAGCGAGATAGCTTGGGACTCGCATTACCACTTCTCCCTGTCAGCCCAGTAAGCTGCTGACATCTTACCCTTCTTAATATTCTCACCGTGACGAGCTTTAAAAGATGCTCTCTTCTTCTTCATCGCCTCAGACTCACCTGCTTTAGGTTTACCTGCTGTTGATGCGCCTTGTTCTCCGAAGCGTATGGTCTTGACCTTATCGCCTTCCTTAGCTACAACTACGTGGCTCTTCTTAGGGTGGTCTGGAGTTCTCTTAGGTTTGTTAAAACCACTCACACCTGCCCTATCAAGTCTGGGATCTTTCTTCATTTGTCATTCCCCCTGTTATTCCATAGTTCAAAGAGAACACGAACCTTTTCTTTCAGTGTCTCTATATCGTTGTGCATTTTAGCAAGTACAATGACCAGTGTTACAAACCCTACAGCCACAGGCCAAGCAGTGTTAATAAACTCCAAAGCTGTCATTCTATTTCCTTGTCTTTTCAAATGTCCTAAGCCCACCAAGACCAAGCATCCCTAGTAGTACAGGCATCATTGTATCTAAAGGTATCAAAGGTACTGTGATAGGAATCTCCATTGATAGAGTTATTATAAAGTTTGCAAAAGGTATAACAAGAAAGTTACCTGCCATACCCAATACGCATACCCACCCCATAGCAGGACGCCAGCCAGATGTAAACAAAGAAGGACTAGCAGCCTCAATCTTATTCACTGCTATCTGAGCCAATGCACTTTCCTGCGCATATTTCTGTGACATTGTTGCAATTTCATGCGCCAAAGCACTCTTCTGATCCTTATCCTCAATGAACTTATCTAATAAGCCTGTTACTGGCCCTATGAGAGAGTCTAAGAGAGCCATATTAGTAGCTCCATACCCAAGGGCGTGTATGATTATCAGTCTTATCAAGATCATCTAGGTGTATGAAGCGACTAGATCCTTTTTGATTAACACCTATACCACCTATACCCATGCTAAAAGCTTTCTTAAGAAGCTTGTGAGCCTGTTCCCCTCTGACAGCAATATCTATTGCCCTGCCTGATGAGTGAGCGCCCGGCCCTGCTGTTTTCTTAGCTTCAATAGGATGATCTTTACAGCGATAAGCGGAGGTAACAACAAAAGGAAAGCCCAAAGCTTCACGTAAAAACTCTATCTTAGACATGAAGTCTTTGTTCA
>Ga0115566_10001762_pt1 | contig 18307 bp, 18 predicted proteins | sample COGITO_mtgs_1204_3_FD_87173 | JGI IMG/M metagenome (GOLD analysis project Ga0115566, IMG submission 87173) | Pelagic marine microbial communities from North Sea - COGITO_mtgs_120405 | ecosystem: Environmental > Aquatic > Marine > Epipelagic | place: Germany:Helgoland, sampling site Kabeltonne...
AGAGTAGCAGTCTCTTTATTATTAATAATAGATTTTCAAAATTAAACGAAACATTATTGTATCTTATTCATTTAAGTCAATAGTGATACGAAGGTAATAGGAGTAAGTATGTTTGGGACTATGATAAATGTTCTCACTGCACCAAGTGAGACTATGGAATCAATTGTCAATAAGTTTAATTGGAAACAAGCACTGTATCCAATAGCGCTACTTATGAGTTTAGCTATTATTTCAGGAATAATTTTATCTGATCAAATAGCAGATATTCAATGGGAACAAATGGAAAAGAGTATTTCAAATAACTCAAATATTCCAGAAGAGCAAAAAGGAGAAATACTCTCAAATCAATATGATCGTATTTATGGACAGACTAACTCTTGGGCAGGTATCTTTACATATATTAGTATGGCAATATCATGGCCTATTAGAATAGCTTTTTGGACTTTATTTGCAATGATTACAGCAAATCTATTTTTAGGTGGTAGAGGACTTTACAGTCAAATATTTAATATAACATCTTTTGCTTATCTACCATCCGTAGTGGAATATATTATTAAAACACCAATTCAATATATTTCTGATAATATTATGATATATACTGGATTGGGTATTCTTGGAATTGGAGAACAAGGCGAATTCTTAAATAGTTTTCTAAATGGAATTGACTTCTTTGCTTTTTGGAGAGTGTATATAATGGCTATTGGGTTAAGCCTTTTATATAAAAAAACAACTAAAACATCTATGATCGTAATGACTTTGCTCTGGTTATTTGGATTAATCTTTTTTTCAGGGTTGGGCGCTTTTTTTGCTGGATTTTCTAATTAGGAGGCGAGACTATTATTAAAAAAATATTTATTTTATTTCCTTTTGTCTTTGGTTTAAGTCAATCATATTCACTTGAAGAAGCAATTAAGATAGCTTTAGAGAATAAAGAATCACTTAGAGTATCTGCAATGGATCTAGAGTCCTCAAGGCAAGGTCTTAAAGGATCTTATAGCAGTATTTTACCTTCTGTTCGCTTTTCGGGAAGTATGAATGAGTCACGTTTTTCTACACAAACTAGTGTTTCCAGTGCCACATCAGCAATTTCATTATCACAAAATATTTACGATGGAGGTGTTTGGTGGAATACTATTAAGCAGGCAAAGAGTAATTATAAAATTGCAGAACAATTTGATCGTCAAGTCAAAACCAATATTATTCGCAATGTTCACTCTGCTTATTTTAATTATTTAAAAGCTTCACAATTAATAGATGCCGCTCGTTCAAACCTTATGAGTTCACAACAACAGTTAGCATATGCAGAACAAAATTATCAACTTGGTTCTGCAAATAAAACAGACTTCCTCAAAGCTGAAGTGCGTTTTGGTCAAGCTCGGGTAGATTTAGTGAATAGTGATGCTGGCTTTCAAAATGCATATCTTTCATTAAAAAATTCAATGGGTTTAATTGGTAAAGATATAGATTTTACAGTAGAAGAAGTAGAGTCACCTTTAGAAATAGTCCCGGAATTTGAAACTGGGTTTGAACTTGTACAAAAATTTAACCCAAGTGTAAAAGCCAAACAGCATCAAATTGTAACTGCTGTACTAGGAGAAAAAATTGCAAAAGGTTCTAGACTTCCAATTATAAGTGTGAATACATCTATGAGTGGCACTGCAGATAATATAGGTGATGCTATTTCAAATAGCTCGAATGAACAAAAGCTAATTAATACTGGTTTATCTATCTCAATTCCTATTTTTAGTGGAAATAGTATTTCTACACGAATTCAGAAAGCAAAATTAGCTGTGGATAAACAGGAGTCTCAATATTTATCACAATTACAAGACTTATCAGTTGAATTACAAATATCGATAGATCAATTAAATAATTACCTGGAAATTATTCCAATTAATGAAACAGTATTAGTATCTGCTGAGGAAGACCTAAAGCTTGCACAAGTCAGGTATAGTCAGGGTTCCACTACTATATTAGAAGTCTTAGACTCACAAGCATCTGTTGTAAGGGCTAAATCATCTCTTATTAGAGCAAAGTATGATGCCTATATTCAACAAGCAAATTTAAAAGCCCTGTTGGGCATGCTGGATACAGCAATTAATTAGAGGAGAAAAAATTGGCTAAATCAAAATTGACAAAAAAGAAAAAATGGATAATTTTTGGCGGTGGTGGCCTCTTGCTTGCCATTATGATATTTGCGAGCTTAAGAAAAGATAACTCAGAAGCTATTAAAGTTGAAGTAGTAAAAGTAAGTCGTCAAACTGTTATTCATAAGGTTAATGCTAGTGGAAAAATTAAGCCTGAAACCGAAGTCAAGATTTCGGCAACATCCTCTGCTTGGATTGACACAATTACTGTCAATGAAGGAGATTTTGTAAAAAAGGGAAAACACCTTATTACTCTTGATCGCAAACAACTACTTTCTAATTATAACTCCACAGCATCTTCTGTTCGTTCAGCTGAAGCGCGTGTAAAACAAGAATCAGCTTCTAAAAAGCGTGTTGAAAATATGTACGAACAAAATTTGGCTTCTGATCAAGAATTAGAAGCAATACAGGCCTCTTATCAAATGGCCAAGAGTGCTTTGGAACAAGCAAAATCATCACTTGAATCTCGAAAAGATGACTTAGATAAAGCTAGAATTGTAGCACCTCAAGATGGAATTGTAACTGCAGTTAATAAAGAAGTGGGCGAAATGGCAGTTGGAGGGATGTTCCAAGCTGAAGTTCTTATGATTATTGCTGACCTCAATCGAATGGAAGTAATTGTAGATGTGAATGAAAATGATGTTGTATCTGTTTCATTAGGAGACACTACGGAAATTGAAATTGATGCCTTTCAAGATACTTTATTTTATGGAGTAGTTAGCGAAATTGCGCATATGGCGAAGACTTCATCAATGGGATCAGCAGAGCAGGTTACCAATTTTGAAGTAAAGATAAGAATTATTGATGTTCCAGATGGAATTCGTCCAGGTATGAGTGCTACAGCAAATATTCTTACTGATAAAAAGTTCAATGTTTTAGCCATCCCTATTCAAAGTTTAACGGTTCGTCCAGAAGGCTCAGAAAAAAATAACTTTGGGAAAAGTAAGAAGTCAAAAAGAAGTGATGGTGAAGAGCAAGATAAAAAACCTAAAGCAAAGGAGATGGAAGAGCTGGTGTTTGTCTTAGGTGATAAACTTGCTGGAGTTTTAAGAAATGGAAAACTTACTGAACTAGATCAGAAACAAAAAAAATCTAAGATCGCTAAGGATGCAGAAGTTGTTCATATTCGCCCAGTCAAAGTTGGGATTTCATCTGAAACACACTATGAAATATTAAGCGGACTTGAAGAAGGTGAGGCTATAGTTATAGGTTCTTATCGTGCAATCAGCAAAGATCTTTCTCATAATAAAGTAGTTATTACAGGAGATAATGAAAAAAATAAAAATGGATTTAAAATTCAAATTGGTGGTTCAAAAGACTAGGGAAGTATGGCTGATTTAATAAATTTAAGCAAGATCAAGCGTCATTATGATGTGGGTGGTGAAATAGTTAGAGCATTAGATGGTGTTGATGTTATCATTAAACAAAATGAGTATATTTCTATTATGGGGCCTTCAGGCTCAGGTAAATCCACATTAATGAATATGATTGGTTGTTTAGATTCTCCATCAGAAGGAATATATGAGTTTGAAGGTGAATTGGTTCATGAAATGGATGATAATCAACTAGCCTCTATTAGAAATAGAAAAATTGGTTTTGTTTTTCAAACGTTTAATCTTTTACCAAAAGCTACAGCCCTTAGGAATGTTGAAGTTCCTTTAATTTATGCAAATATGTCTAGAAAAGATCGGATTAATAAAGCTAAAAAAGCACTTATTGCTGTTGGCTTAGAAGAAAGAATGCATCACAAGCCGAATGAGTTATCAGGTGGTCAACGGCAACGAGTTGCAATTGCTAGAGCGCTTGTCAATGATCCTTCTATTATTTTAGCAGATGAGCCAACCGGAAATTTAGATTCTAAAAGTGGCGTTGAAATCATGAAAATTCTAGACGCGTTACACAATTCAGGAAATACAATAATATTAGTAACTCATGAAGAGTATATTGCAGATCATGCGGATCGAACCATCCATTTATTTGATGGTAAGATCAAAGAAGATAGAAAAACCAATAAAGTAAAAAGCATTGTTTCATGATTGGTTTATTTTGGGAAAATTTTCGAATTTCTTTAGGTTCTATACTTGCCAATAAGACCCGGTCCATTTTAACAGCATTAGGTATTGTTATAGGTGTTCTTTCAGTTACTTTGATGGGAACTCTTATCTCTGGTTTAGATAGAACTTTTGAAAAAAGTATGGCAGGTTTTAGGAGTGATGTTCTTCTTGTTAGTCGCATGGAATGGTTTAGTGGTGATACTGATTGGTGGGAAATGAGGAATCGTCCACGCATTGAAGAAGATTACGGGAAAAAACTATTAGCTCGCTCTCAATTTGTAGAAGCGGTCGCTCCTGTATCTGAAAGAGGCGGGAGTCTTATTCGAGATGATCGCAGAATTGATTCTAGATTTTTTGGGACGACAACATCATATTTAGCCACTAATGCTTCTACAGAAATCGAACAAGGACGCTTTTTTACTGATGGTGAGAATCGTTCTGGTGCAAGAGTATTAGTGATTGGTGGCGATGTGGCAGATGCATTATTTCCCAACGAAGATCCTTTAGATAAATATGTTAAAATAGGAAATTATAAATTTCGAGTAATTGGTATTTTAAAAAAAATGGGAAAATTTATGGGCTTGTTTAGTATGGATAATCAAGCGACAATGCCCATTGGTACTTACAAGCGTCTTTATGCTCGTCGAGGTTGGATGACTCTTCGTGTTAAGCTTAATACGGAAGATGTAGAGATAGCTAAAGGGGATGTTAGAGGAGTTATTCGTACTCTAAGGAGATTAAAACCTTCAGAAAAAGATAATTTTGGGATTAATCAGTCTTCAACTTTAGAAGCGCAATATAATGCTATTAAACTCGCAATTGGAGGTACTGGGATTTTTATTACGGCTTTATCTTTGATTGTAGGTGGGATTGGAATAATGAATATAATGTTCGTTTCGGTTAAAGAGAGAACTCGAGAAATTGGTATTCGGAAAGCTTTAGGAGCCACAAGGAATATGATTTTAGGGCAGTTTCTGATGGAAGCAGTCATGATTTGTTTAATCGCGGGTCTCTTTGGAATGGGCATTGCCTATGGGCTAAGTATTATAATAAATAATTTTTTTCCTTCATCAATGCCAATTGGACTTGCTATTGGAGCTATTATGTTAAGTTTGATTATTGGCGTGGTCTCTGGTCTGGTTCCTTCTTATCGCGCGGCTCGTTTAGATCCTATTGATGCTTTGAGGTATGAATAATGGCCCAGTTCTCTCAAATAAAGAGCACCATAAGAGAAAGTTTTCGAATGGCGATTGAATCGATTAGGCAAAATAAACTTCGTTCTATTTTGACACTACTTGGAATAAGCATTGGTGTATTTTCTGTTATTGGTGTTATGACAGCTATTCGAACATTAGAATCATCAGTTAGTTCTCAATTAGATGTTCTTGGGACGAATACCTTTACTATAAATAAATCACCAGCAATTCAAATTCATGGCCCAGGGGGTAATAAAAAAATTCGTAAGCGAAAGAATATTACTTATGCTCATTATGAAGAAATGAAGCGAAGATCTACTTTGCCATTAAGAGTCAGTGTCTTTGATGAAACTGGAGAAAGGAATATTCGATATAAGGATAAAACTTTAAAAAAATCAGCTCAGATATATGGAGCTGATGAATGGGCTTTACGCTCTTTAAATACATATCTTGCTGATGGACGAAATTTCACAACTGACGATATTCGTTATGCTCGAAATGTGACTATACTTGGCCCAGATGTTGTTGATATATTATTTCCCTTTGAAGATCCTATTGGTAAAGCTGTTAAGATTAAAGGAATAGATTATACGGTTATTGGAGTAACGGAACGTAAGGGGCAAGCTTTTGGCCGAAGTCAGGATTATTTTCTAAATATACCTATTTCATTATATGTGCAAAGATTTAAAAGTAAATGGACATCTCTTGGTATAACTTTTGAAGCTCAATCTGCAGAAATGTATGATAAAACTATGGATGAGGTCATTGGTTTAATGCGTGTAGTAAGAAAAGTGCCTGTAGGAGAAGAAAACGATTTCGAAGTTATTTCAAACGAAGAACTTATGAATACATTTGCAGGGTTCACTGGTGGCATAAAGCTTTTTGCAGGTTCGGTCAGCGTGATTGCACTCCTTGTGGCGGGAATTGGTATTATGAATATTATGCTAGTATCGGTAACTGAAAGAATTAAGGAAATAGGCATTAGAAAAGCAATTGGGGCCACCAAAAGAGATATTCTTACTCAATTTTTAATGGAAGCGATATTCTTGAGTCAGTTTGGTGGAGTTGTGGGTGTTATTTTAGGGATAGCCGGTGGAAACTTGGTGGCTATTTTACTTAAGGTACCTGCCGTTATACCAATGGATTGGGCATTCTACGGTATGGCAGTCTGTTCTTTTATTGGTATCGGCTTTGGGATTTACCCTGCCTACCGTGCTGCGAATTTGGATCCTATTGAATCTTTAAGGTTTGAGTAGCCCCTTTCTTTACCTGCTTGTAGTCGCAGGTAGTTTCAGCTAAATTCTATAAATATTTTTTATTTAATTATTTTATGTTTGAAGTTGGATTTACAAATGAAGCGCTTGGTTTGATTTATTCATCCTTCGCACCTCTCCCTCTAATAGAATTGGTTGGCAAATAATGTCAAAAGCAATTGGAATAATCCCTGCTCGATTACACTCTACAAGGTTTCCCAAAAAAATTCTTCATCTTATCGAAGGTAAACCAATGGTGGTTCAAGTTTATGAAAGAGCTAAGAAAGCTAATTTGTTGGAAGATGTAATTATTGCAATTGATTCAACTGAAACTGAATTAGCGCTTAAACCTTTTAAGGTTAAAACAGTAATGACTTCAGATAAACATATCTCAGGAACAGATAGAATTCAAGAAGCTACGCAAGAAATTGAAGTAGATATTATTGTAAATATTCAAGGTGATGAACCAATGTTAGATCCTGAATTAATTGATAATTTGGTTGATGAACTTTCAGATACACACATTGAATTAGTAACAGTAGCAGGCATGAAACTAGATGCAAAAAATTTAAATGATACTAATACAGTAAAAGTTCTGCTAGATAGAGATGGATTTGCAGTAAATTTCAGACGTGAACCAGTCGAAGCTGAGGCTGGAGGTTATTACCATCATATGGGAATATATGCTTACAAAAAAGCAACTTTAGAACGATTTGTTAAATTAGAAGTATCTGAAAATGAGAAAGAACTAAAGTTGGAACAGTATAGAGCATTAGATAATAATATTCCCATAAAAGTTATTCTTACAGAAAAAGTTTTTAAGGGGATTGATACAATGGATGATTTAAAACAGTTTAAGGCAGAATAAATGGCAAAATTACCCGTAAAGTATATTTTTGTATTAGGTGGGGTTATTTCTGGATTAGGAAAGGGAATTGCAGCAGCCTCTATTGGGTACATACTAAAAAGTGCAGGACTTCGTGTTACAATATTAAAACTTGATCCATATCTTAATGTGGATCCTGGGACTATGAATCCTTATCAACATGGAGAAGTATTTGTTTTAGATGACGGTTCTGAGACTGATTTAGACCTTGGGCATTATGAGCGTTTTATTGATATAGATATGAGTAAAAATAATAATGCGACATCAGGTCAAGTTTATAGCACGGTTTTAGATCGTGAAAGAAGAGGAGACTATCTTGGAGCCACAATCCAAGTTATACCTCATATCACAAATGAAATTATTGAAAGAATTAAGGCTGTAAATAGACCCAAAAAATTTGATGTAGTTATATGTGAAGTTGGAGGGACTGTAGGTGATATTGAATCGCAGCCTTTTATGGAAGCTATTCGTCAATTGTCTTTAGAGGTTGGATATCATAATCATACAATTATGCATGTTACTCTTGTGCCATATATCCTAGCTAGTGAAGAATTAAAAACAAAGCCAACTCAACATTCAGTAATGAAACTACGAGAGATCGGCCTCACACCTGATATGATTTTAGCAAGGACAGAATATCCATTAACAAAGGATGTAAGGGAAAAAATAGGTCTTTTTGGCAATGTTAATCCAGATCATGTTATTGAGGGCACAGAAGTTAAAAGTATTTATGAAGTACCTTTAACACTTTATAAACAGAAAGTTGGAGATATCATTATGGAAAGACTCCAATTATCTGGCACCGTTGATGTGTCATATCTTGAAAGCTTTATTAAAAAGTATACAAAACCAAAGCATCAAGTAAATATTGCTATGTGTGGAAAATACACTGAATTGCCAGATGCCTATAAAAGTGTATTAGAAGCTTTTATTCATGCTGGAGTAGAGAATGATGCACGAGTAAATATTAAATGGGTAGCTACTGAGGAAGTTAAAACAGATAAAGAGGCTAATCGTCTTTTTGAAAATATAGATGGGATTCTTTTATTACCAGGGTTTGGCAAAAGAGGTTCAGAAGGAAAAATTCTTTCGTGTAAATATGCACGTGAAAATAATATTCCATTTTTAGGTATTTGTCTTGGTTTGCAATGTGCAGTAATTGAGTTTGCTCGGAATGTTTGTGGTTTAGATAATGCAAATAGTACAGAATTCAATAAAAAAACTAAATACCCAGTAATTGATTTAATGGAGTCACAAAGAGCAATTAAAGTCAAAGGTGGTACGATGAGACTTGGAGCTTATGATTGTGAAGTAGAATCAGGTTCTAAAGCTTACAAAGCATATGGGAGAAAGAAAATTTCAGAACGCCATCGTCATCGTTGGGAAGTAAATAATCGTTATAGAGATAGACTGGAAAAAAATGGATTAAAGATTTCAGGGGTGAACTCTGAACTTAATCTTGTTGAGATTGTAGAACTAAAAGACCACCCATGGTATGTTGCAGGTCAATTCCATCCGGAATTAAAGAGTCGTGTAAGTAAAGCTCACCCTCTTTTTCGTGATTTTATTCGAGCTGCAGTTAAATATTTAAACGGTAAATAATATGAATAAAGTTTCTTTAGGGAATGTTACATATGAGGAAGGAAAACTACCATTTATAGGCGGACCTTGCGTAATTGAATCTCGAGATCATAGCTTAAAAATGGCAGAATCAATTTTATCTATAACTGATTCTCTTAACATTCCTTTTATCTTTAAAAGTTCATTTGATAAAGCCAATCGATCAGCGTCAAGTTCTTTTCGAGGACCAGCAATTGAAGAAGGGTTACAAATTCTTTCAGATGTGAAAAAAGAGCTAGGCATACCAGTTTTAACAGATGTTCATCTTCCACATCAATGTAAGGAAGTTGGAGAAGTTGTAGATATTTTACAGATTCCTGCTTTTCTCTGTCGTCAAACTGATTTACTTTATGCAGCTGGAAAAACAGGCAAGGTCGTTAATATTAAAAAAGGACAATTTCTAGCACCAGATAAAATGAAATTTGCTGCAGATAAGGTCCTAAGTGCTGGTAATAATAATATATTACTTACAGAAAGAGGCTCTTCTTTTGGTTATGGATTAGTCTCTGATATGACCTCTATTCCAATAATGCAAAAAACTGGATATCCAGTCATTTTTGATGCTACTCACTCAGCGCAATTACCGGGTGGAGATAAAACTACAGGCGGTAATAGAAAAATTATTCCTACTCTTGCAAAAGCTGCTGTTGCTGCTGGATGCAATGGACTTTTTATGGAAATACATGATAACCCAGATAAAGCAAAATCTGATGCTGCAACACAATGGCCGTTAGATAAACTTAAATCTTTGCTATCAATAATTATAAAAGTTCATGAAGCAGTAAAATAATGACAAATAGTATAAATAAAGTAAAGTTGGTTATTTCAGATATAGATGGTGTTTGGACTGATGGTGCTATCTATAAAGGTGGTAATAGTTTAGAACTAAAAAAATTTTGTGTTACTGATGGTGCAGGAGTTGCAATACTTCGGCAAGCTGGTTTGAAGCTAGCTTTAATATCTGGTCGTTTTTCTGAAGCAACTGCGGAAAGAGCCGCTGAGTTAAAAATTGAAGATTTATATAACGGAACAATCAATAAGGTTCCACCATATAATGAATTGAAAGCTAAATATAATTTATCAGATGATGAAATTGCGTACGTTGGTGATGATATAATTGATATACCTGTAATGAATTTAGTTGGTGTTCCAATTGCTACTGAGAATGCATCTAAAGCATGTAAAGACGCAGCAATCTATATTACAAAAAAACCAGGTGGGGATGGCGCTTTTCGTGAAGCTATTGAATGGATATTGTCAAAACAAGGTATTCTTGAAAATACTCTTGAAGATCTTAGAATAAAGGTCCAAAGTAAATAATGAAATATTTATTATTATTATTATTATTAGGCTGTGAAGTTGATGAAGTGAAAAAATCGGGTCATTCAAGACAAGGAAAGCCGGATGCGGAAAGTTGGGATGCAATAATTACACTTACAAATGAAGGTGCTAAAAGAGCAGTCATTAGAGCAGGACATTTAGAAAAATATAATGAAAAGAAATATATACGATTAGATCAAAATGTTGATGCAGACTTTTTTAATGAGAGTGAAATCTATACAACTAACTTGAAATCAAAAGTAGCTGAAATTGAAGAAGAACGTGACTATCTTATTGCAATAGGAAATGTGGTTGTGCTTTCTGATAGTGGTGTCACATTATATACAGATACTTTGTCATGGGATAATGTAAAAGAAAAAGTTTTTACGGATGATCGAGTAATATTTATTACTGAACAAAAAGATACACTTTATGGTGTTGGATTTGAATCTGATGTTGAGTTAAATAATTGGAAGATTTTAAAGCCCACTGGCATTTTTCAAGTGGATAAAAATGAAAAATAGCCATAATCAATTATCAGCTAAAGGTTTACATAAACGTTATGGCAAAAGGTGGGTTGTAAGAGATATTGACTTAGAGGTGAACAAAGGTGAAATTGTTGGCTTATTAGGACCGAATGGCGCAGGTAAAACCACTAGTTTTTATATGATTACGGGCATGATAAAACCAACTAAAGGAAAAATTTATCTTGATGATAAAAATATTACAAATAGAGCAATGTATCAAAGAAGTCGTTCTGGGATAGGTTATCTTTCACAAGAACCATCAATTTTTGGAAAGTTAACAGTTGAAGACAATTTGAGACTTGTTTTAGAAATGACAGATTTATCAAAAGTAGCTCAATCAGAAAAAGTAGAAAAACTTTTGGATGATTTATCTATTCAACATATTAGAAAAAATAAAGGAAATAATTTATCTGGAGGAGAAAGACGACGTGTGGAGATAAGTCGTACTCTAGCAATGGATCCTGATTTTATTTTACTTGATGAACCTTTTGCGGGTGTTGACCCAATCGCAGTAGAAGATATCCAATCTATAGTCTCTTCTCTTAAAGAGAGAAATATTGGAGTCCTCATTACTGATCATAATGTTAGAGAAACATTATCAATTACCGATCGCTCATATTTATTATTTGATGGTAAAATCCTAAAATCTGGTTCATCAGAATTTTTAGCCAATGATGAAGAAGCAAAAAGACTTTATCTTGGAGAGGGATTTACTTTATAATGCCAAGATTAAAACAAAAACAATCACAACGGCAATCTCTTTCTCCTCAACAAGTTATTCAAGCTAATATTCTTCAACTTAATATTTCTTCTTTAGAGACTAAGATATTAGATGAATTAGAAAGCAACCCTGTTTTAGATCAATCATTAGATAATGAAGATCAAGAATCATTAGACGAACAACAAGAAGTTGATTATGAAGATGATCCTGATGAATACGAACCGTCAAATATCTATGATAATTATAAAAAAGAAGATCATGATATACCTATTGCAGAAAAAATTGATTTTATTGAGGGATTGGTTAACCAGCTAATTGGATTAAATCTTAAAGATTGGGAAGAAGTTGTTGCTGAAGAGATACTTTGGAGTTTAGACCAAAATGGATATTTAGGAGTTGAACCTATCTTAATAGCAGATCGTTTTAATCGATCAGAAAATTCTGTCAAACAAGTTCTTAATAAAGTTCAAAAACTTGAGCCATCTGGTATTGCTGCACTTAATCTTCAAGATTGTCTATTGATTCAATTGAGAGGGCAAGAACAAACGATAGCTTATCAAATAATATCTGAATATTTCGATGATTTTGCTAATCATCGTTATGATAATCTTCAAAAAAAATTAGATATTGAAAAAGATATCTTAGGTGAGATTATTCAAGAGATAAGAACTTTAAATCCTCGTCCTGGTGAAGGTAAAATAGGGATAGAGAATGAAGTAGTTACTCCAGATCTTTTAGCAGTTCAAAGAGATTCTCTTTGGAAGGTGGTTGTTAATGATTCTTGGATACCTGAACTGAATTTAAATAACCAATATGTACAAATGCTAAATCAAAAAGATTTATCAAAAGAAACTCAAAAATATTTAAAAGAAAAATTTGATACTGGATCATGGTTTATTCAAGCTATTGAGCAAAGACGAAATACTTTGACGCTAGTAATGGAAGCTATAATTAATAGGCAGCCAGCATTTTTTGATGGAAAAGTTTTATCTTTAATACCAATGAAACTTCAAGATATTGCAAATGATATTAAAATGGATATTTCGACGATTAGTAGGTCAACTAGAGGAAAGTATGTTGATACACCGTATGGTATTTTTGAATTAAAATCTTTTTTCACTGAGGGATATACACTTGAAAGTGGTAAGTCTGTTAGTACGAATTCAATTAAAAATTTACTTAAAGAGTTAATAAAAGAAGAAAGTAAAGATTCGCCACTTACCGACACAAACTTGGCAAATAAACTTAAATTAAAAGGTTTCCCCGTAGCAAGGCGTACGGTAGCAAAATATAGAGAACAATTACAATTTCCTGTCGCAAGGTTGAGGCGGGAATTAAATCATTAAATAAGAAGGTCAAAATGCAATACAAACGAATAATAGTTGGGGACCAAGAAATAAAAGTTCCATCTTTGTCATTAGGTGCATTACCCATTGCTGGGTTAGCATTATTAATTTGGTTATTATCTGGAGTATATATTGTAGGTCCAGATGAAGTAGGTGTGGTGCAAACATTTGGTAAATATTCTAGAGTAGGACAGTCTGGATTAAATTATCATTTTCCATATCCAATTGAAAAAGTTTCAACACCTAAGGTAACAGAAGTAAAGAGAGTTGAGATAGGATTTAGAACAGTGGGGAAAAATCAGTACCAAACTGTAGAGAGAGAAAGTTTGATGCTTACAGGTGATGAAAACATTGTTGATGCTGAGATGATTGTTCAGTATAAAATTAAAGATCCAGTTGCTTACACTTTCAATTTTATTAAGCCAGAGCTTACAGTTAGACAAGCTTCAGAAGCTTCTCTTCGAACTGTTGTTGGCCGTAATAATATTGATGAAGCCCTAACTTCTGGAAAGTTCATGATTCAAGAGGAAGCAAAAGAAATAATTCAAAATATCTTAGATAAATATGAGACAGGAATTTTAGTTGTTGCAGTTCAACTTCAGGATGTGGGTCCACCTCAGCAAGTTGTGGCAGCATTTAAGGATGTTGCATCTGCAAAGGAAGATAAAAATCGTATGATTAACCAAGCGGAAGGTTATAGAAATGATGTAATACCTAAAGCTCGAGGCGAGGGACAAGCTTTGATTAGAGAAGCTGAAGGCTATAAGCAAGCTCGTATAGCTAGAGCAGAAGGCGATGCTTTTAAATTCAACGCTGTATTAAAAGAGTATAGAAAAGCTAAGGGTGTTACTGAGACGCGCATGTACTTAGAAACTGTTGAAGCCATTTTACCAGGTAAAGAAAAGATTATTGTGCCAGATGGTGAAGGTGGAGGAAACTTAATTAATCTATTAAACCTTAAATCTCAAGGAGGTAAATAATCATGAAAAAAATTATATCAATCTCAATAGCTGTTTTAATAATACTTGGTTTTAGTTCTGTATTTATCGTCGATGAAACAGAGCAAATAGTGATTCTTCAACTTGGTAAGCCAGTTAGAAATATTACTAAACCAGGTTTAAATTTCAAGGTACCTTTTCCTTTTCAGGAAAAAATTAGTTTTGATAATCGATTATTAGAATATGATTCACCTCCTGCAGAAATTCTTAGTAAAGATAAAAAAACACTTATTGTAGATAATTATGTAAGGTGGAGAATTATTGCTCCACTGCAGTTTCTTAAAACAGTGCAAGCAATTCCTACAGCTCTTAGTAGAATGGATGATATAGTTTATTCTGAATTAAGGAGAGAGCTTGGAACTCATGATATGGTTGAAATTATTACAGATAATAGAGAACAAATTATGGAGGTCATTACAACGGCAAGTAATATCGCAACAAAAGACTATGGAATTGAAGTGATTGATGTCAGAATTCGTCGAGTTGACCTTCCTAATGAGAATGAACAGTCAATTTATGCTCGTATGGATGCTGAGAGAAAGCGCCAAGCAAATAAGTTTAGATCAGAAGGAGAGGAAGAAGCTCAAAAAATTAGAGCTTCAACCGAAAAAGATAAAACTATTATCTTAGCTGATGCATATAAACAATCTGAACGTATTCGAGGTGAAGGAGATGCTAAAGCTGTAGATATATATGCGAAATCATATTCTGCTGATCCAAAATTCTATGAATTTGTGCGGACACTTGATACTTATAAAAAGATAGTTGATGATAATACCACATTAGTTTTACCATCAAATTCACGTCTTTTTAAATTATTATTGGAAAAATAAATGGATTATAAAATTAGGTCTACAACTATTCTAGGTGTTAGAAGGAAAAATCAAATTGCCTTAGGTGGAGATGGTCAAGTGACTTTTGGAGATATGGCTTTTAAACAGAAAGCAGTAAAAGTAAGAAAGTTTGATACCGAGAAAGGTATTATCCTAGGTGGATTTGCTGGTGCGGCTGCTGATGCATTGACTCTGTTTGAGAAGTTTGAATCAAAGCTAGAAGAATATGAAGGTGACCTTACTCGTGCTGTTGTAGAGTTAGCAAAAGAGTGGAGAATGGATAAAAATCTACGCAATTTAGAAGCTTTATTGGCTTTAATAGATAAAAAAGATGCTTTTATTGTCTCGGGCGATGGTAATGTAATTCAACCGGATGGACCTATTGTAGCTATTGGTTCTGGGGGTGGATTTGCTCAGGCAGCAGCTACAGCATATTTAAAGAGCTCAAGTTATCCAGCAAAAAAAGTTGTGGAAAAATCTCTTCAAATTGCCGCAGATCTTTGTATTTATACAAATGATTCTATTACAGTATTAGAATGTAAATGAGCAATCTAACTCCAAAAGAGATTGTTTCTGAATTAGATCGATATATTGTTGCTCAAGATTCAGCAAAAAGGGCAGTTGCTATTGCTTTACGTAATCGTTGGCGACGCCAAAAAGTACAAGGTGAAATGAAAAATGAAATTGTACCAAATAATATTATCTTGATTGGACCTACTGGAGTAGGAAAAACTGAGATTTCTAGAAGACTAGCTAAATTAGCAAAAGCACCCTTTGTTAAAGTAGAGGCTAGTAAATTTACTGAAGTAGGTTACGTTGGTAGAGATGTAGAATCAATAATTAGAGATTTAAGTGATATATCGATGTCAATCGTTAAAAGGGAAAAACAATTAGAATTAAAAGAACTTTCAGAATCACTTACTGAAGAAAAAATCCTTGATTTATTATTCCCTAATAATAGTAAACATAAATTATCAGAAGCTGAAGAGTTACGTCACAAAAAGACAAAAGAACGCTTAAGAAAAAAACTTCAAAATGGTGATTTTGAGGATAGAGAAATTGAAATTGATATAATGGAAGATTCTAACCCGATGATGCAAGTAGTTGGCCCTTTTGGATCTGATGATATAAATATGAATATCAAAGAAATGATTTCTAATGTAATGCCAGGTCAAAAAAAACGTCGAAAAATGTCTATTTCTGAAGCTCGAGTTATACTAATAGATTATGAAGCAGAGAATTTGATGGACCAAGATGAATTAATTAGAATAGCAAAAAATAGAGTTGAAAATAATGGAATTGTATTTTTAGATGAGATTGATAAAATTGTTGATCAAGGAAATTCAGGCTCAGGACCAGATGTTAGTCGAGAGGGTGTTCAGCGTGATTTATTACCAATTGTTGAAGGAAGCCGTGTTCCCACAAAATACGGTATAGTTAAAACCGACCATATTCTTTTCATTGCCGCTGGCGCATTCCATGTATCTTCACCTTCAGATATGATTCCTGAATTACAAGGAAGATTCCCAATTCGTGTTGAAATGGACAAATTAAATGTTAATGATTTTATAAAAATTTTAAAACATCCAGAATCTTCGTTAATAAAACAATATATGGCATTACTTGGAGCAGAAAATGTTATGTTGAAATTTGAAGCAGATGCTATTCGAAGTATTGCTAAAATTGCAGCTGAAGTAAATACAAAAATGGAAAATATTGGTGCTCGTAGATTACATACTGTTATGACGACTTTATTAGATGATTATATGTTCGATGAGTCAAGTGGTCGTAAAAAAACAATAACAATAACTAAAAAGCTTGTTGAGAAGAAACTTAATAATATTGTTTCTAATCAAGATTTAAGTAAATATATTTTATAAAAGAAACATTATGAAACGAGATTTTTTACATATTACAGATTTTGATACAACTGAAATAAATGAAACTTTAGATTTAGCAATTGAGATTAAAACTAAGTTAAAAAATAATGAGAATTATAAGCCTTTTAAAGATCAATCATTAGCGATGATTTTTGCAAAACCATCTGCTCGAACCAGAGTATCTTTTGAGACTGGATTTTTTCGATTAGGAGGGCACGCTTTATATTTAGGACCAAAAGATATTGGAATTGGGAAAAGAGAAGCAGTAAAAGACATAAGCCGAGTTTTAAGTGGCTATAATGATATGATTATGGCTCGTTTATTTGAACATAAACATATGCTTGAGTTGGCAAAATACTCTTCAGTGCCAGTTATTAATGGCCTTACTGATTTTAATCATCCTTGCCAAATTATGGCTGATATTTTAACAGTTTATGAAAAAAGAGGGAATTTAGATAATTTAAAAATTGCTTATTTAGGTGATGGCAATAATATAGTTCATTCTTGGTTAAACTTGGCAACACGATTACCCTTCCATTTTACATGTATTTGCCCTGAAGGATATGAACCAGATAAAGACCTAATTAATTTAGTAAATAAGAGTAATCTTTCAACAGTTGAAATTTCACATGATCCAATTAAAGGTGTACTTGAATCAGATGTAATATATACAGATGTATGGGCTTCAATGGGTCAGAAAGAAGAAGTAAAAGAAAGAGAAAGTATTTTTAAGAATTTTCAGGTGAATTCAAATATGATTAAATCTACAGGGAAAAATACCTTATTTATGCACTGTCTTCCAGCTGAAAGAGGGAGAGAAGTAACTGGCAATGTAATGGAATCTTCAAATTCTATTGTTTTTGATCAAGCAGAGAATCGAATGCATGCTCAGAATGCTATTATGGTAAAGATTACTCAAGGTGCGTAACTTTTTTAATTAGAATGAATGATGCAAAATTAAAATCTATAGCAAGTATGGTCCTTAAGCAAGAGGGGCAAGAACTGCTAGATGCTGCTGAACGTATTGCTGAAAGTGTGGTAAGGGTATCAAATGTAATAAGTAATCATTCAGGTAAAGTAGTCTTGTGTGGTATGGGAAAATCAGGACTTATCGCTCAAAAAATTGCAGCAACTCTTTGTAGTATTGGGAATAAAGCAGTTTTTTTACATGCTGCAGAAGCTGTTCACGGTGATTTAGGTATATATGCTCCTGGAGACCCTACTATATTAATTTCTAAAAGTGGAGCTACTGAAGAAATGATTCGTTTAATCCCAATTCTTAAAGAATTCGATTCACCTCTAATAGGAATATTGGGGAATATGAAATCACCCTTAGTAAGTAAGATGGATATTGTATTAGATGCTTCAGTCAAAAAAGAAGCTGATCCACTTGGCATTGTTCCAACATCTAGTACAACATTAACAATGGCAATTGGAGATGCAATCGCTGGCGTACTAATGAGTCAACGCGGATTTAACCAAGATGATTTTGCTAGATTACATCCAGCAGGTGATTTAGGTAGAAA
>Ga0115566_10001774_pt1 | contig 18239 bp, 16 predicted proteins | sample COGITO_mtgs_1204_3_FD_87173 | JGI IMG/M metagenome (GOLD analysis project Ga0115566, IMG submission 87173) | Pelagic marine microbial communities from North Sea - COGITO_mtgs_120405 | ecosystem: Environmental > Aquatic > Marine > Epipelagic | place: Germany:Helgoland, sampling site Kabeltonne...
CGACCACCTGATCGGGGGGCAGACCGGTCTGCTCCAGAAACCGGGCAAACCTGAATTGTGGGTGATCTTCGCCCCCCTGTGATCGCGTCAAATCGTGCCAGTGCTCTGGCGACATCGTGAAATCGAATCCGGGCAGCAGAACGGCACCTTGCGGCAGTTTCGCAACCGCCGACATGAATAGCGCCGTTGCGCCACGTGACCCAGTCGATCCGGCGACGATTACCGGGTGCTTTGGCGGGTCTTCGGTCCAGCGCGCAGCGGTTATTTCGACAGCGCGGCGCTGGCGGGCTTCGGCGTCCGGCGCGGCGGCACCATCGAAATATCGCTGAACAATATTGATGAAGTCGAGGCTGCGTTGCCAATGGCCTGAAGCATCAGCGATGTCCAACGCGGCCAGCGCGTCAGGCGCCAACCCCTCGCCCTGCATTTCATCCATCAATCCAATTAGGCTGTCGCCAAGTTCAAAGGCGGCGTGGCGTGGGGCGAGCGTTGGGTCGGCCCTGATCAGGCCGCGAATCAGGTGACCCAATTCCAGTTTGCGACGCAGCGGCGTGATGGCGGCATGACCGCCGGGCAGGGGTGTTGACGGGCCGAGTTCCGTGACCAACCGCAGCCGCGGCACCAGTCGCGCCGGGCCCGAATCAAACAGCTCGCGAAGACGTCGACGCATGCGCTGGGTGTTGACGAAAATCTCAGTCCGTCCGATCAAAGCCGGATCACCGTCGGCGCGGGTGATCAACCCGTCGATCAAAGCGTCCGGGAAGTCCGCACCAGGGGGCAATGCAAAAACGCGCGGACCGGTGGTGGTGTCGAACAATTCAGCCATCCGACAGCATCCCTTCGGCCAGCAATATCGCTTCGGGATAACCCACATCGCACCAACCACCGGCATGAATCGTGCCAAACAGCGTGCCGTCTGCAATTTGCGTGTCCCAGAGACGGTTTAGCGAAAACGCCCCCTCGGGGATCTGCGCCAATTCCCCGGTCTTGGTGATCTGCGCGCCCGAATAGATCAGATCGCCGCCACGTGTCAGGCGTCCGCTATCGTCCATCGAAAAATCGCCGCTGCCGACCCGCCCCAACGCCATATCTACTGGAATCAGCAGTAACAGTGCCTGCATATCAGCGGCACGCCACTTTGTTTTCAGCTGCGCCATCGGGTTCGACCCAGTCCAAATCACATCCGGGTTAAGTGTGAAAACCGGCCCCTCTCCCAGCTCAGGCATGGCTGCCCTTAACCCGCCTCCGGTGTCGAGAATATCTGGCTTCTCGACCATAACACGTATCCCGCGGCCGAGCAGATGAGTGGCAATCTGATCCGAAAGATAGTGGGCGTTGACCACTATGCGGCCGGCCTCTGCGGCAGCAATCTCAATCGCGCGGTCCAACAGCGTACGCCCGGCAACCTCGATCAGTGGTTTTGGGCGATCGCGGGTCAGCACGCCCATTCTTGTGCCGAAGCCGGCGGCGAAAATCATCGCAGATGTAGGACTATCGGAGTCAGCCACGAAACAGCTCCGACAGAGCGGCTTCGCGCCGGTGCCATTTTGATCCAAAAGCCAGTGCCGTCAGGTTGCGCTGCCCGACTTCCTGACCCGTTTCAAATCTCAATTCCAGTCGCTGCGCCGGTCGCTCGGACCCAAGACGTTCGGGCCACTCCACAAGGGTCAGCGCCATGTCGAAAGCCTCGAAAAGACCAAGTTCATCGACATCCGCCGGACCACCGAGGCGGTAGAGATCGGCATGCCATATCTCGAGTTCGTCTGCCTGATAAGTTTGAACCAGTGTGAAGGTGGGCGAGGGGACATCTTCCCAGATATCAACGGCCTTCAGTCGCGCTTGGATCAGAGCGCGTGCGAAATGGGTTTTTCCCGCACCGATTGGCCCTGAAAGCATCACGGCATCTCCGGCCCCCAGAATCGGTGCAAGCCGCTCAGCCAAAGCATTCGTTGCTTCGGGTGACGGTAAAAAGCATTTCCAAATCAGGGCTTCGGTCTCGGGGGTGGAGATAGCGGAACTCATGAAACCAGCTTAGCGCAGGTCCGTCAGGGACTGAATCGCAATTCGTGAAGCTGCGGACGATTCATTGTCGTGTCATACAGATGCTAACCGGATGAGCCAGCCACGCGCTTATCCAAATGAGCGACATCGACAGGCTGACGCCCGCCCGCGGTCCCGATCCGGAAGGCCACCAGGGTTGCGCCTCCGGCCAGCGGCGCAACCCGAATATCCAGCGCACGCCCGTCGTTCATCCGAAGCGTGTCTTTCCAGCCTGAGCGCTCGCTGGTTGCGTACGCAAAGGACCTAAGCTGCTGCCAGGCTGGCGTCGCCGCCGTTCGCGCATTCCATCGTTGCATCGCTTCGGGCAAGGTAATGTCGTGCAAAGAGGTCCCAGGATCTACGTCCCACATGGTCGCATATGCCGCATTTGAAATGGTCAAAACCCCGTTGGAGTCGAATATCACCAACGCCTCTTCCAGAGAATCGAGAACGGCCTGGTTCAAGTCCAATTCGGCTCGAAATTGCCGGGTCAGGCCGATCTCGGATGTGATATCCTTGAAGATAAGTGCGAAGGCTCCGTTTCCGTGCGGTCGACCCACAACCTCCAAAACTTGTCCGTCAGCCAGCGTCCAAGTCGCTGCATAGCCGTGACCGCTGGCCCCGCCTTCCAGCTCGGTCAGCTTTTCGCGCCAGTCCTTGTAGTTGCGTGGTTCTGGCATGCGGCGATCTTCGCGCAGTCGGTCCAGAAAGGAATACAGAGTGGGCTTGGCTGTGACAAATTTGACGGGCAATGAAAGAATTTCTGTCAGAGCCGGGTTGAACAGCGTCAGCGCCCGCGACTGATCGAAGATCGCGAGGCCAGTGTCGAGGCTTGCAAATGCCTGAGTCAGTGTCTGTCGGAATGCACCAAGGGCAGCGTCAGCCTCGACCTCGCGCGCGGCACTGACAGCTGTGTATAGTACTCCGTCAGAAAGCGGTTTGGCAAAAACCGTGAACCAGTCGCTTGCAACCAGACCAGTGTGTTGCAGCGCCATTCGACGCGGATCACCGAACCCTTCTCGCGCATTTTTGGTGTCGAATAGGCACGGAGGTGGCCAGGTGTCCTTCTGCCGGGTCATATCGGTCGCAAGATCCAAATAGGCGCCGTTGGCCCAGGTGATCTGTACTGTCCCGTTTCGGCCCGCAGTGGTTTCGCGCCAGACGAGCCAGGGAACTCCATCGGCAATTGTGCGTAGCGCTTCCAATTCCCGCTGGGCCGCGGCAAGGCTCAGGCGATCGACTTCCAAGGTCGCTTCGGCGGTTTCAACATGTGTAATTGTCACGCGCAGCACGTCGTCGCTGGCAACAAGTACGACACGTGTTGAGCCATCCACTGACAGCAATGTCGTACGCCCTCCGGCGATGGCCCGGTCACGCGCATCCGCCATTTCAGGCAATTGGTGTGTCAGCAAGCGGGTCAAGCGTTCCCAATCTGATCCTTCATTCGGAGACGCGGATAATATCTGACGGGCCTGGGGTGTGGCGTCCAGAACGTGATCGTCTGCAAACAGAAACACAGCACCTTCTTCGGGGCGCTCTGGAGGTCGAGGCGCATTGCGGGCGTTTTGGCTCAGCAGCGCAGTTAGAAACAACCCGCCGAAAGCAGCCAGAATCGCGCCAACTGCGACCCAGAAGGCCAAAAAGGCATCTGCCTCAACCATACCTCGTCCACATACCGTTTCCCCGCGGTCATCATCCGTTCAGGAAGATTAACAGCGGGTTAACGCAACGTGGCGTTGAGACGACTGATTGCCGCGACAGCGGGAAACTGGCCCAAACCTACACTTCGAGTTTTTGGTTTTGTCCAAGCGGCGCGCGATCAGCGGCAAGTTTTTGAATGGGCCAAGTTACTGTGACTCGCGCGCCGCTGTTACCTGACGGCACATTGATATTGCTGAACTCCAAAACGGCCCCGCTACGTTCCAAAAGCGTTTTTGCGATGAAAAGACCTAATCCCATTCCATCATAGCCCGGCCGGGCCGTGTCCGGATGTCGGACAAAAGGATCGCCGATACGCCCCAGGATCTGAGGTGGGAAGCCCGGCCCGTCATCTGTGATGGCAATCGAAATCTCCATATCGGTCCAGCGCATCTTTATCTGCACTTGCTGAGTGGCGAAATCGACCGCGTTTTGCGTCCGATTTCGCAGGCCGTGACTGATTTCCGGTCTGCGATGAATCGTCGGCTCGACCTCGGCCCCTCCCTCGCCGGGGCCGATATCATAGGCGATCACTCGCCCTCGCCGCGCGTGAGGTTCTGCCGCATCACGCGCCACCTGACCAAGCGGAGCAATCCGCAAATGCAGATCGTCCTTCCCGGTTTGGCCCATCGAGCGCAGGATATCGCGACACCGGTCGGCCTGTTCGCGGATCAACGACGCATCCGCGGCGAGTTCGGGTCTGTTTTCTAGCTCATCCACCAACTCGCTACTGGCGAGTTTTATCGTCGCCAACGGCGTTCCAAGTTCGTGTGCGGCGGCCGCAACTACACCGCCAAGATCGGTCAGCTTCTGCTCGCGCGCCAAAGCCATCTGGGTGGCGGCCAAAGCGTCGGACATGGCGTGCACTTCAGCTGTGACGCGGCGTGCGTAAACCGCCAAGAACATCACGCCGATGACAATAGCCACCCAGAACCCCCAGACAAACAACGGTGGCATTTGCAGCACCGTCCCCTCCGTCGTGCGCAGGGGAATATGCCAGACGGCCACAAGCGAAATCATTAATATCGCCGCCGCGCCCAGCAACACCGTGGAACGCGGCCTGAGCGCGGTCGCCGAGATCGTCACAGGAACCAGCAGTAACAGCGCAAATGGATTATTAAGACCTCCGGCAAGCGCCAGCAGCGCCGACAATTGCGCCGCATCGAACAGCAACATCCCCAGAAGTTCGTTCTCGGATAGGCGCGTGTTGCGTGGGTAGACTAGGATCGCCACTAAATTGGCCGCCACTGACGCGCCAACAGCGACAAGGATCAGGCCAAGGCTCAAATCCAGCCGGAACACCAGAATCGCAACGAAAATCGCCGTGATCTGACCAGTAACAGCAATCCAACGCAGTACCGTCAGCGTCCGCAGACGGACCCAATCGCCCCTGACGCGAGGCAGAAGTAGTGTGCTATCCTGACCGGACATCGCCACCGTGACCTGTTCAATTCCAAACGACTAACGTAGCTTAGCCGCGATAATCCGGGCGGCCCAGTCGTTGCAGGAATTGAATTGTGGAACAAGGACGGGGATCAGCCATGACAAATGCGGAAAACCAGATCGGCGCCGATCCTTCGTTGTTGCTGGTCGATGATGATGAGGCGTTTCTTCGCCGGCTTGGTCGGGCGATGGAAAAACGTGGATTTGACGTGGCCATGTCCGAAACCGTTGCCGAGGGGATCAAGCTGGCTCGGGAAAAGCCGCCTGCATATGCAGTGGTTGATCTGCGTTTGAATGACGGCAATGGGTTGGATGTTGTCGAGGCCCTTCACGAGGCCCGTCCTGACTGCCGGGTGATTGTGCTGACCGGCTACGGTGCAATTGCAACAGCGGTGGCGGCCGTCAAGGTAGGTGCAGTTGATTACCTCTCAAAGCCGGCTGACGCCAATGACGTTGTGGCGGCATTGCTTGCCCAGGGTGACTCGCTGCCGCCGCCGCCTGAGAACCCCATGAGCGCAGATCGGGTTCGCTGGGAGCACATTCAGCGCGTCTACGAGCAATGCGACCGCAACGTCAGCGAAACCGCGCGTCGGCTGAACATGCACCGCCGGACGTTGCAGAGGATTCTGGCGAAGCGCAGTCCACGCTGAGGGAAGGGTTGGTCGGCAAATTGACTGCTGAGGGAGCCATGCAATCCCAGTGAGCAGTTTGTTTACGCCGTTCGATACTTCTCCAGCTTGGTTCTATCCACCTTCACACCCAGTCCTGGATCAGTGGGTACCGTCACGAGTCCAGCCCTGACCGGAAACGGTTCGCGCAGAAGATCGTCGGCGGCATAATATGTCGGCATATAAAACTCGCAGCCCAGCTTCAGGTCCGGAACGGCGGCCATCAGATGCGCGCCCGCCGCGTGGGCGATGCCAGTTTCAAACATGCAGCCACCGTAGACGTCGATGCCGGCGGCACGCGCAATCGTTGCGACCTCCAGCGCGCGACGGATGCCACCCGATTTCATGATCTTAAGCGAGAAAATGTCGGCCAGGCGCATCCCCGCGCCCTCTAGCGCCTGAACCGGGTTGAACACCGACTCGTCTGCCATGATCGGCACATCAACGGCGGCAGTAATCGCCGCCAGAGCCGCGCGTTCGTGCATCTTCACCGGCTGCTCGACGAAGGTTGGGCGGAATGCCTCAAGATCGCGGATGCAGCGCACTGCATCATAAGCGGGCAAGCCCTGATTGTAGTCGATGCGCAGGCTGAGCGTGTCGTCATAAATCTCGCGCAGCTTTTGCAAACGCATCAGGTCGAATGCATGGTCGTTGAAGCCGGTCTTAAGCTTCAGGATGCGCACCCCATCCGCCACCAAAGCGGCGATATCGGCAAGATCAGTGTCGAAATCGGGATTGGCGACCGAGAAACTCAGCGGAATCGTGTCGCGGTGACGGCCTCCGACCAACTCGGCAATCGGCAGGCCGACAATCTGTCCGGTCAAGTCCAGCAAGGCACATTCCAGCGCCGCCTTTGCTTCCGGATGGCCCACCAGCAGGCGATCAGCCAGTGCCATATGATGTCCGACCAGCACTGGATCTGCGCCAATCAGATGCGGACCCAGATGGGCGTTAAGCGCAGCCGCAGCCCCATCAACCGTTCCGGTAAACACTGGCCAGGGCGATGCCTCACCCCAGCCCGTCAGCCCTGCATCCGTGGTCAGTTCCAATATCGCGACGTTAATCCCGGCAACGTCGCCGGATCCATGCGAGTGGACGGCCTTTGCCGGGATATGGACACAGTGGACTGAGAGGTCGCTGATCGTTTGAGTGCCGAGCATTTGGCGGACCTTGTTGGGTTACGCCTTTAGACCCTAGCGCCAGCTTACGCCGTGGCAACTGACTTGATCACATTGCAGCTCAGATCAAATCGATTCAATTCACGCGCAAATCTCCATACTGCGTCATCGCATTGTTAATCTAGCGCTTCCTACGCTCAGCCGAGTTAAATAAAATAGCGAGGCGGCTATGAAATTCCGTGCCAGACGTCATCCCTGTTCATACAAATCCGACCTGAAAATCGGAGAATCCCGCGCGCGGGTTGTCCTGCGGGACGTCACACCGGAAGGTGCGCGTGTCGAATGCGGTCCGTCGGACTTGCAGGCAGAGGACTCGGTCACTCTTTGGATCATGGAAAAGCCACTTGGCGCAATCGTGCGCTGGGCGCGCGGTGAGATGATCGGCGTGCGGTTCACTCGGGCGCTAAACACGAAGGAGCTGTCGATTCTGCGACACATGCCAGCCTGGCAGAAGCCGGGCCAGCCTCAACGGCGGCAAGTGCATGCCTTTGCAGAACTCTGATGCGCGTTTCAGCAGCGTGATTTGACGGTGTTCTTGAGGCCAATCGCAAGTTAAGAACCTGACGGAACTTCCGAACCGCGGACCTTTCGCATTGGCCCCACAGCCTCCATTCCCGCCCGGCACACGGGTTCTGATTACAGGAACCGCCGGGTTTATCGGCTATCATTTGGCGCGCGTACTGCTGACCGAAGGGTTTCGCGTTCACGGTTTCGATGGGATGACCGACTATTACGACGTGTCCCTGAAACGTCGCCGTCATGCCATGCTGTTTCAGACCGAGGGGTTTTCGGCATCCGAGGCGATGCTCGAAGACTTCGCGTCGCTGCAAGCGGTTGCAGCCGATTTCGCCCCCGACGTTATCGTCCATCTCGCCGCGCAGGCGGGAGTCAGATATAGTCTGGAAAACCCACGGGCCTACATCGATTCCAACCTGGTCGGCACATTCAATGTGATGGAACTGGCGCGCGAACTGGAGATAGCTCACCTGCTCATGGCGTCGACCAGCAGCGTTTATGGTGCGAATGCCCAGATGCCTTACGCCGAGACCCAAAAGGCTGACCTGCCGCTGACACTCTATGCGGCGACTAAGAAAGCGGCTGAAGCGATGAGCCATTCCTATGCTCATCTTTGGAGCATCCCCACCACGATGTTCCGCTTTTTCACAGTCTATGGGCCATGGGGTCGCCCAGACATGGCGTTGTTTAAATTCGTCGATGCAATGACCAAGGGCGAGGCAATCGACGTTTACAATCACGGCGAGATGTGGCGCGACTTCACCTATGTCGACGATCTGGTCCGGGCGATCCGGCTCCTGATCGACGTGGTGCCAGAGCGCCCGGAAAGTGCAGATAAGATCGAGCCGGGCGATAGTCTCAGTCCCGTCGCACCCTGGCGTGTGGTCAATATCGGCAATTCGGACAAGGTGCGCTTGACCGATTTTATCGACGCCATCGAGGCTGAACTGGGCGTCAAAGCCCAGCGCAACCTAATGGATATGCAGAAAGGCGACGTGCCTGCAACATGGGCCGACGCCACATTGCTTCAACAGCTGACTGACTATCGTCCGAAGACAGACATCGCATCAGGCATCGCACAATTCGTCTCCTGGTATCAGGATTGGGCCGAAACGCGCTGATCTCAATGTGCGGTTGCGCCACAACCCTGCCGAGATCGTCACCCGGTAACACTCAATTAACGGATGTTAACGCTCTGTTAACCCACTGCCCTCACCAAAGGGGGCGGCAGCGTCGGACACGTGGCCATGCCGGGTGTCTCCCGGTCATTTCGACATTCTGCGTGTTCGCCGGAAAGCACCGTGGGGATGGTGTGCCGGTCGAGGGGAATGGAAATCGTTGGTCAGGCGCGTATCGCCAAATTGACTATGCCAAAGCATGTCGAAGGCATCGATTTGCCGAGGCTAGAGGATCTTCGCCCGGCGGTAATCGGGCTGGGCTATGTTGGCCTGCCATTAGCGATAGCTCTGGGCGGGACCGGACCCACAATCGGATTTGATCTATCGACAGATCGTGTCGGTGAATTGCGCGCTGGGCGTGATACAACTGGCGAAATCTCGGAGCCGCGCCTGTCAGAGGCCCGCAAGCAGCCACTTCGCCTGACCGACAGGCCCGAAAAATTGGCGGCTGCGAATTGCTATATCCTGACCGTCCCGACGCCGATTGACGCCCACAAACGTCCCGACCTCAGCCCATTGCTTGGAGCGTGCCGGGTGGTCGGCGAGGCCATGTCCCCCGGCGATTTGGTTGTCATTGAAAGCACTGTCTACCCCGGCGCAACCGAAGAGGACTGTGTTCCTGTGCTGGAACACGCTTCTGGTCTTCGCCTGAATCGGGATTTTTGGGTCGGCTATTCGCCAGAACGAACTAATCCCGGTGACCGCGAGCACCGACTGCAGAACGTGGTCAAAGTCACCTCTGGCTCGACCCCGGAAGCGGCGGACTTGGTGGACGCGCTCTACCGGCAGATCATCACCGCCGGTATGCCCGTGAGATGGCGGCGCGAGGATGTCGAGTTTCTTTTATCGAGCCACCCGGCGTGTCACGGGGGGTGCGGGTCAACGCATCGGGTGTCGACGGAATTGATGTCGTGCGTTACGGAACGTGGTTTCCCTATCGTATCAAGTTTCATGCATCTCGCCTGTTTGATACAGCGATGCGGCGGCAGGCGGATTTGATCTGCAAAGCACTTGGCGGACCTCCCGATTTGATCTGGGACTTCGACAACACCGGCCAATTCGCAGATTTACGTTCGTTTCGGGCAAAACAGTCTCTATTCCATCTGGTGGACGCACCTTCACGGTCCTCGGTCGGAACCAAACACGCCGACAAGCTGGCGACACTTGCTCCGGCGTTTATGATCAAATCAGGCCACCCCGCCAACGTCCCCGTGGTCGGTCACGGGCTTGCCCAGGTTCACGCCAACCTCGCACGCCAGAGGCTGCGCGACGGTCTTTCCGCTCTGGGAACAGACGTCGCAATGGTCGGGAACCTCGGCGCGGTCTGGATCGACTGGCCAGTGATTGCAGCGATGGTGTCACGTCTGCCTGATCGAAAATTCCGGTTGATCGGTCCGCTGCCGAAGGGCCCGCCGCCACCTGCACTGGCCAGCCTGTATCGTGCACCGAATTGCTTATTCACCGGACCACTTCCACCGGATCAGGTCGCGGCACTTGGCGACCGTGTGGCAGTGTGGCTGATTGCTTTCAACAATCTTGTTCAAGGCGGGCCAACCGACACCCATAAGATGCTGGAATACCTCGCAACAGGCGCGCCAGTCCTGACGTCGTGGCTGGCAAATTGGGCTGATTCCGATCTGGTGACGATGGCGGCGAACGGCAACAATGGTGCGATGCCAGAGATGCTGGAACAGATGCTTCTCAAGGTACAACCGGAAAGGTTGCGCCACCGTCGCATCGAAACAGCCCTTGCAGCAAGCTATGCAACGCGACTGGATGAAATCGAAGCGATCCTTGCAGGCATAGCTGCATGAGCGTCATTCTTGGTCTCAACGCTCACCATCCAGATGCCGCTGCCTGTCTGTTGCTAGACGGCCAACTGGTTGGCGCGGTCGCCGAAGAGCGACTAGGCGCGCGGGATAAGCACAGCGCCGCTTTTCCGGAGGGCGCGATCCTTTGGTTGCTGGAAGACAATGGCCTGCGGCTGCGCGATGTCAGCCATCTGGCCGTCGCGCGCGATCCATTTGCGAATGCTGGTGCGAAACTGCGGCACGCGCTGCGCCATCCATCGGCGGTATCGCGGTTCCTCCATCGTCAACGCGTTAGCCAGACCAGTCTGCGCGACCTGCCGCAGCTGTGCGATGAAGACCCCGCGCGCGTGAACTTCAAACTGCACCGGGTCGAGCACCACCTGGCGCATATTGCCAGCGCCTATTTTGCGTCGCCATTTGACTCAGTTACAGCTGGTGTTTCCTACGACGGATCGGGCGATTTCGCCTCCGCTATGGTAGCGCGCTGTGAGGGGCCAAAAATCGACGTGATGGAACGTGTAACCTTGCCCCATTCTTTGGGACATTTCTACACTGCGCTCAGCCAATTCATAGGCTTTGACGCCTTTGGCGAAGAATACAAAGTGATGGGACTCGCGCCCTACGGCGACGACCGGTTTGCCGAGGAAATGGCCCGCATTCTTCCGCTGCCTGGGTCTGAGTTGGTTCAGATTGTACCGGGCTTCTTGGAGCCGTCGGCCAGTTTGGAAAGGCGGCTCTATTCGGATAGGCTATGCGACCTTCTCGGCCCTCCGCGACGGCGCCATGAGCCGATCACGCAGCGGGACAAGGATATTGCGCGCTCGGTTCAGGTGCGGTTCGAAGCAGCAGCGTTGCACTTCCTGGACCGCGCGCGGAAATTGGTACCGACACCCCGGCTGGTGATGGCCGGAGGCTGTGGGCTGAACGGAGTGATGAACGCCCGCATTCCACGCGACACCGGCTTTGTCGACTGCTTTCACCAGCCCGCCAGTGCTGACGATGGCACCGCACTTGGAGCGGCACTCCATTGCTGGCATGCCGGACATGGGCAGACCAAGCGATTTCGGATGCCTCACGCATTCTGGGGACCAGAATACTCTGACGCGGCGATCCGCGCGGCATTGGATTGCGCGGGCTTGTACGCTGAACCGCTTGCTAGCCCGCAAGCGGCAGCAGATCGGGCCGCCGCGTTGATCTCGGAAGGCGCGGTCATCGGATGGTATCAGGGGCGAAGCGAATTTGGACCAAGGGCGCTGGGCAACAGGTCGATCCTCGCCAACCCAATGATCCCGGATATGAAGGCGACACTCAACGCACGGATCAAACGCCGTGAGTCGTTTCGTCCTTTCGCCCCCAGTGTTTTGGCCGAGGATGCCGGGCGCTATTTCGAGCAGGACCTCGCCAGCCCCTACATGATGCACGTCGTAAGATTCCGCCCAGAATGGCGCGACCGCTTCCCGGCTGTCACCCACGTGGATTACACCGGTAGGCTGCATACAGTCACGGTGGACGCGAATCCGCTTTTTCATTGTCTGATTTCGGCACTGAAAATTCGAACCGGACATGGGATGGTCCTCAACACCAGCTTCAACGAGAACGAGCCTATTGTCGATCGGCCCGAACAGGCGATTGCCTGCTATCTGCGCACCGATCTGGATGCGTTGATCCTGGGAAGGCATGTTCTTGAGAAGCAGAGGATGTCGTGAAGATATCTATCATCACCGCCACGCGAAATCGGGCCAGCGTTTTGGGGACCGCTCTGGACAGTCTGGCGTCGCAGACGTTCTCGGACTGGGAGCATCTGGTGCAGGACGGCGGCGATGATACGGCAACCACCGCACTGCTTGAAATCCGCCCTGACCCGCGCCGCAGCATCGTTCGCGCTCCCGATCAAGGTCTGTATGACGCGCTGAACCGTGCTATCTTGCGGGCCAGCGGAGACATTGTCGGCGTGCTGCATTCTGACGACATCTTTGCGGGACCGGACGTTCTGGGCAGTTTGGCCAATGCCTTTGCCGATCCGAGCATTACTGCCGTCTATGGCGATTTGGAGTATGTGTCCTCAAAGAAGCCACAACAGGTTCTGCGGCATTGGAAGGCAGGCAGCTTCAGTCCGGAAAAATTGCAGCGCGGATGGGCTCCACCGCACCCAACGCTGTTTTTGCGGCGCAGCGTTTTGGGCGGGGCAGAGCCTTACGACAAGGGACTGGACGTGTCAGCGGATTATGACCTTATGCTGCGGCTGTTCCGCCAGCCTGATTTTTCCGCGGCGTACATTCCAGAAGTTCTGGTGCAAATGCGCAGCGGCGGCCTTAGCAACGGGTCGATCTGTAAAATTGCCCGTCGTTCGTACCAGGATTTGCAGGTGCTGAAAAAAAACGGCATGGGAGGGCACGGGACGTTGGCGTTGAAGGTACTACGCAAGCTGCCCCAATTCGTAACGTGAGGGCAGGGCCGTCAAATGACCAAACGCGCACTGGTTACAGGTATTACCGGGCAGGATGGCTCGTATCTGGCTGAATTCCTGCTCGAGAAGGGCTATGAGGTACACGGTATCAAACGCCGCGCCTCATCGCTAAACACGTCGCGGATCGACCACATCTATCAGGACCCGCACGTAACAAACCCGCAGATGTATCTGCACTACGGGGATCTCAGCGATACGTCGAATCTGACGCGACTGATGTCGGATATCCGCCCTGACGAGGTCTATAATCTGGGCGCACAAAGCCACGTGGCCGTCAGTTTTGAAACGCCGGAATATACGGCCAATGTTGATGGGCTTGGAACACTGCGCCTGCTTGAAGCGATCCGTTTCCTCGGTCTGGAAAAGACAACACGGTTCTATCAGGCGTCGACTTCCGAGTTGTACGGCAAGGTTGTTGAAACTCCGCAATCCGAGACCACGCCATTCTACCCACGCAGCCCATACGCGGTAGCCAAGCTTTACGCCTATTGGGCCTGCGTAAATTTCCGTGAGGCTTATGGAATTTTCGCCTGCAACGGCATTTTGTTTAACCACGAAAGCCCGCGCAGGGGCGAGACTTTCGTGACCCGTAAGATCACGCGCGGGTTGTCAATGATTGCTCAAGGGCTGGAGGAGTGTCTGTTTATGGGCAATATAGATGCCCTGCGCGACTGGGGACATGCGCGCGACTACGTTGAAGCGCAGTGGATGATGCTGCAACAGGGCGCGCCACGCGACTATGTGATTGCAACCGGCGTCCAGCACTCCGTGCGCGATTTCGTGCGCTGGACGGGCGAGGAACTTGGTCTTTCACTGGAGTTTCGCGGTAAGGGGCTTGAGGAAGAGGCCGTTGTTGCCGCGATCACCGGGGACGCCGCCCCTGCGCTTTCCGTGGGCGACGTCGTAATGCGGATTGACCCGCGCTATTTCCGCCCGGCCGAGGTCGAAACCTTGCTGGGCGATCCGTCCGCCGCAAGTCGCGACTTAGGCTGGACTGCGACGACCAGTGCGCGGGATATGTGCACTGAGATGGTCGCCGCCGATCTAAGCGAGGCCCGCCGCCATGCATTCCTGCGATCGCACGGATATGAATCTCCGGTGGCAACGGGGGACTGACCATGCGGATATTCCTTGCCGGACATAGCGGAATGGTTGGGTCCGCGATTGCGCGCCAGTTGTCCGCGCGGGATGTCGATGAGGTTCTCACCAGAACGCACGATCAACTCGACCTGACCAATCAGGCCGCGACCGCCACCTTTTTCGCAGACGAAAGCCCCGATGTGGTGATCCTCGCAGCGGCCCGGGTTGGTGGGATTCTGGCCAATAACGACTTCCCGGCGGATTTCATCTACGACAACCTTATGATCGAAGCGAACGTGATCCATCAGGCCTTTGCCAATGGGGTCACACGGCTGCTGAACCTTGGCTCGTCCTGTATCTATCCACGAGATGCCGCCCAACCGATGCGCGAAGACGCCCTGTTGACGGGCCCGTTAGAGTTAACGAACGAGCCCTACGCGATTGCAAAAATTGCGGCGATTAAGCTCTGCGAAAGCTACAACCGTCAGTACGGCGTCGACTATCGCAGCGTAATGCCGACAAACCTCTACGGCCCCGGCGACAACTTCGATCCGATAAAAAGCCACGTTCTGCCGGGGCTGATGCAGCGTTTCCATTACGCAGCACAGGCCGATGCTGAGGTCGTCGAGGTTTGGGGCAGCGGCACACCCAGGCGCGAGTTTCTGCACGTCGACGATATGGCCGCTGCGTCACTACACGTGCTGAACCTGCCGAAAGCGAATTGGGATGATGCGACCGACCCGCGCAGCGCGTTTCTGAATGTCGGCACCGGACACGATATCTCGATTGCCGAGCTGGCCACGATGCTGGCTGAAGTGACCGGGTTTGAAGGACGGATCGCATTCGATGCACGCAAGCCTGATGGGACGCCACGCAAGTTGCTCAATGTGTCACGACTGGCTGAGTTGGGGTGGACCTCGAAGATCGGCCTGCGCGAGGGGATCGCGCAGACCTATGACTGGTATCAGAAAAACGTCGCGTAGAGGCTGCCTGCAATCCCGGCCATGCCGGTTGCCGTCAAATGAACTCCATCGCCGCCAACAGGGTATCCGCCGGCGTCGACCAGCGTTGCCCGCGCCCCCATTGCTTCTGCCACCGAAGCTTGAGCCGCCCGCACAGTCGCTTCGGCCGCTGCATCGGGCGGCGGCGTCTGTTTCGTTTGCACAATGACCCAAGGCACGCTTTCAAACCCGGTATGAACATCGAACGAGGCGATCAGAGCGGTTAACTCGGCCAGATGCGCGTCTGCCGTGCTTGTATACAGTGCGTCCTGTTCGCCCTGCCACCAGACCACACCGCGCCAGTTCAGCCCGATCCCGGCCTCGAGTGCGTCGGATATCGCGGCATAGTGGTTTTTCAATGCCGAGCGCCACCAGCCGGCATTCGTCTCCAATTCCCCTTCAGACCAAGATGCACCGGTTGCGACATTGGCATCAGATGACGGCGCCATAAATGCGGACCCACGGGCGGTCTTTTCGACATAAAGATCGCGACCCGTGGGGCTGTCCTGTCGCAGGTTCGCCCAGATTACTTCGGGCCCGAAGTAGCTGGCCCCGCCATCGCAGTGGTTGCCCCCTAGATCAAGCGCTGCAAACGAGGTCGTTGTGCTCAGGAACTCGTTTTGAAGTATAAAAGCCTCTGAGTAGGTTCGGACCTGATCTGGTGCGGAGAGATCGGCGATCAAGGCGCGCCCATCCGCGTTCGACTGACCCCAAAGGATCAGAGCGTCAGCCTGAGTCGGGCAATCAGCGAAGGCAACGTAGTTGTCCCCTCCGCGGGCGCGCAGCAGGCTGCGGCAAAAGTTGAAGATACTTGAACGGTCAGAGTCGTCTAGCGCCCGGTCATAGACCCCGGCCCAGCCCAAATCGAACGATGCGTTTCGGTTGGTCGTGGTGCCACCACGACCGCCAAACGTCAGATAGCCTGCGGCCGAGGTCGCCAACTCGCGGAACACTACCTGCCAGCCACCCGTGTTCAGTGTGAATGCGCCCGAACCGGTGTCATCCCGGCGATAGGCCTTCGCGACTCCACTCCCTTTGGCGATGTGGATCGTGTCGGTGAGTTGCAGTGTCGCTCCATTCGCCGCGCTGCCGAGTATGCCCTTGTTGGTCGCTATCGGACCTGAATGGTGGAACCCGCCGGTTCCGGTATTTGTCCGGTACAGCATCGCGATGGTTCGCACTCCGGCGATCACCGGAGTCTGGACTGCCCCGTTATTCGCACTCAGACCATGGCTCTGCCAGGCGGTGTTCGGGTTGGCCGCCAGCGTCAGGTCGATGCCGTGGTTGCCGGTCTGATCTGCGACGATGTCGCCGCTGCCTTCTTCAAACCGCCAATCGGAGAGCAGCCCGGTCACGGGCAGGGCGACCGATAACTGGCGAGCCAACGTCGCCAGTCCGGTGACGCTGACATCCAGCCCCAGCATCAGCCAAGCACCAGCGCGTGAATGCCGCCGGCCGTGGTGCCACTGGCATTTACACAGAGCACTCCGACTGGAAGAAGGGCGTTGTCGGCGACTGCCACGGTCCGGCTACCGCCCCCCACAGTTTCCAGCGACAGCGTGCCGCCGGTTTCGACATAAAGCGCGATCGCCACGTCTTCGAGGTCGGTTACATCGCTCGGGGTTACGGCAATGATATCGCTGGCCGGCCCGCTGAGTGGGATGGCACGGTTGGCAAAAGGGTTCATGGGTCTCTCCGCGAAAGGGCCCAAGCTTGGGCCGGAACGGTCGCGGTAGCTGCATTTTCAGAGTTATCAGAGAGTTAGCGCTGCGGGCGTTGCGCCCGCATTTGTACCACTCAGTCCCGTTGATAGACGTCCTCGTAGCGCTTGATGTCGTCCTCACCCAGATAAGTACCGGTCTGAACCTCGATCAACACCATGTTGACATGGCCAGGATTCTCCATTCGGTGCTTCGCGCCGAGAGGCACATAAATCGACTCGTTCTCAGCGACCAACCGCACCTCTTCATCCACGGTCACCCGCGCGATACCCTGCACGACGATCCAATGCTCGGCGCGGTGCATATGCGATTGCAGGCTCAACGCTGCACCCGGCTTCACGACGATCCGCTTGACCTGAAACCGATCCGACAGGGCCAGCGTTTCGAACCAGCCCCAGGGGCGGTGATCAATTGGAAAGGTCTCGGCCTGCCGGGTACCGCGATCCTTGAGCACGGCGACTGCTTGCTTGACCGCCTGCACCTGCGAGCGGTCTGCGACCAGTACCGCATCCGGTGTCGCCACCACGACCGTGTCCGTAAGCCCGATGCCAACGACCGTCTGACTGCTGTCCTCAGAGCGGATCAGCGCGTTTTTGCATCCCAGAGCCAGCGCCTGTTCGCCTACGGCGTTGCCGTCTGCGTCCTGCTCTATCTCGCGCCAGACTGCATCCCAACCGCCCAGATCGGACCAGCGCCCTAAGAACGGCACCACCGAAAGGTTTTCCGCCTTTTCCATAACCGCATAGTCGATAGAAATCGCTTCAACCCCGGACCAACTATCTGGGTCAAGCCGGTGAAAATTGAGGTCGGGTCTCGCACCATCGACAGCAGCTTCGACGGGGGCCATCAAGTCGGGCGCATGGCGTCGGAACGCCTCCAGAATACCCGCGACTGAGAACAGGAACACGCCCGTGTTCCACAGGTACCGTGGATCCGCAAGCATCGCCTCAGCCGCGTTAATGTCGGGCTTTTCAACGAAGCGAGTCAGCGGTTGGGCGCCGGAGTTGGCCGCATTCGCCCGCTCCAACCAGCCATAGCCGGTTTCGGCGCGGTCCGGGGCAACGCCGAACGTCACAAGGCCACCCGCCTCGGCTGTGGCACGACCCGCCTCGACTGTTGCAGAAAACGAAGCTGCGTCAGGCACCACGTGATCGCTAGGCGCAACCAGCATCAACGCGTCGGGGTTCGTCCTTTCCAGCCACAGTGCGGCAGCAAGAACTGCTGCAGCGGTATTCTTGGCCTCTGGTTCAATCAGGATCGTTGCGCCGTCGATTCCCGCCTCAATTAGCTGATCGGTAACCAGAAACCGGAAATCAGCGCCAGTCAGCACGAGAGGTGGACCATATGCCATCCCCGAAAGGCGCTGCGCCGTTGCCTGAAACAGGCTCTGATCGCCCAGAAAACTGCTAAACTGCTTAGGATAGCTTTTTCGGGACAA
>Ga0115566_10001780_pt1 | contig 18217 bp, 15 predicted proteins | sample COGITO_mtgs_1204_3_FD_87173 | JGI IMG/M metagenome (GOLD analysis project Ga0115566, IMG submission 87173) | Pelagic marine microbial communities from North Sea - COGITO_mtgs_120405 | ecosystem: Environmental > Aquatic > Marine > Epipelagic | place: Germany:Helgoland, sampling site Kabeltonne...
CGTTAAATGCCTTTAATCCAGCAACATTTGGACATTTATCTTCTTCGTTAACAACACCGTCTTTGTCATCATCCAAAGGACAACCAACCGTATCCACTTCGTATCCCTCTGGGGTGTTAGGACAAATATCAAATGCATCACTAATTCCGTCATCGTCGGCATCCTTAATTTTATAAGAAGAACCACTTGAATTACCATTGCTACCAAAATTAAACACAAAACCAATGTTGTGATATAAGTAAATATCGTGTAGCGGTTTGTTTCCCTCACTAGCGCTATTTAATCTGGCACCCGCGATAGCAAATGGAGCGCCATCGTAGTTATCATCAAATGAATAATTAACCTGCTCGCTTACTACTAAATCAAGTGCATCGGTTAGACCAATTTTAAAACCTGCAGCAGCATTCCAATGAGAAGCTAACCAACTCCTATCGCGAGATGCGTAATAGTAGGTCTCTGCATCTCCTACCAAAGTAGATCCTTCGGAAAATTTCGAAATAGATTTTACAACACCCCAACCCGCTCTAATAAATGGTTTAAAAGTAGCATCTTCTGACATGATCGTACCGTTATTCAACTTGAACGTTACACCAATCATTCCCTCTGTAATATGAGATCTGAATCCTTGGCGATATGGTTCTGCTTTTAAAATATCCCAAGATTCTTTATAAAACCCTAGGTCTCCTGTAGATCCATAAATATTTACGTCAAAAGAAGAGTTTAAATACATGCCTATTGCGCCTCCTACGGCCTGGTAATTTGGAGCCTTTTTAAAATACAAGGCAGATCCTAAATCGCCATGATATTCACGAATTCCTCCATTAATCTCAATTCCGAATTTTTTTGTGTTAGATTGAGCTTCAGCTCCTATTGCAATAACAAGCAATGAGACTACCAGTGTAATTATGTTTTTGTTCATATTATTTGTATCCTTTTCTTGATTTAAGTAAGCAATATTACATTAATTTGACAAACCAAAAAAATATTTTTAAATTATTAACTCCAAATTTTAGTTCCACCGGAGCATTATTTGCTAAATAAACAGCACCACTGCTCCTAATTGTTAGTCATATTAAAGCACTTATTATCTTGATCGAGACAAATTACGTGAAATGTCATTTTTTATGATTTGCATTCTTGACGGGTCGTATTCTTGTCAAAATGATACTATCTTAAGGAATTTGCAACCCACTACACATGTGCTAATGATGCCATTTGCTAGCTTAGCAGCGATCTTTTTCTGCTATAATAAAACATGGAAAACCCTCCCAGAGTCATATAATAAAGATTGAATAGCCACCCAAAGATTCCAAAACCAAAAGAATAAAATCCGGTAAACACAAGAAATAACATCCCAGCTACAAGCAAATGAAAGCCAATAGACTTAAGGTTACGCAGCAACATCAAACCCAAAAGCACTATAAAACTGCCGACCATTCGGTATAATGAATGTTTCTGATATATGTCCGGAACCAAAACAAGTTCAGCCTCCGCAGTTATAAAGTCAATTGCGCTTAGTGATTCTTCATCATTATTTTTAGCTGCTTCACTTTGGAGTTGAGCAATCATCCCTTCTCTTAATTGTACCACTTCGTCAGGCTGACTATACCCCCCATAATTATTCACTATCATAAAAGCGAATAAAAAAGTGAGAATCCTACTTATCCATATAAACCTACTGCCTAGTTCCATCGTATTTTTAAAACAATGCAAAGTAAATAAAAAAGACCATCGATATACTTTTAGAAAACACCAGGGATGCGTCGTTTATGTCACCTTATGAACGCCAGCAATCGCTAAAATGATCGCTTACCATGCCAACAGCCTCCATATATGCCATGCAAGTGGTGCTGCCCACAAACTTGAATCCTTCTTTTTTTAGCGCTGCGCTCATTGCGTCGCTTTGAGGTATGGTGGAGCGCACATCTGACCTTGTTTTGATTGGAATTACGATGGTTTCATAGTTGGTAAATTGCCAAATATAATGGTTAAACGAACCGTATTGTTTTTGCAAACGCAGAAATTGCTTCGCATTATGTATAGCTGCTTCTATCTTTCCTCTATGTCTAATAATAGCAGCATTATGCACTAAAATTTCTATTTCATTCTCATGATAACTTGCCATTTTATTGGCACTAAAATTATCGAAAGCCAATCTAAATGCTTCCCTTTTTTTTAAAATCGTATGCCAACTTAATCCGGCTTGAAAGGTTTCTAGTATAAGATGTTCGAATAAGTGATGGTCATCATGACTCGGGATTCCCCATTCGGTATCGTGATAATCCACGTACTGGGCATCTTTAAGACACCACGCGCATCTTTTTTTGTTGTCTTGTGGGTCGTATGTTACCTTTACCATATTGCTTAATGTTAGAAACAAATAACGACATAGATTTTTCAACCAACAACGATATTCCTATAGAAGATGTAATCGCTCAAATGGAAAAAGAACTTCAAATGAGTGGCGAATATTACGTGTTTACTTCGGCTGAGCCTCCCTTACTTATTCAAGAACTGGCAACTTATCTTAACTCAATTAAGACAAGTTATGGCATAGCTAATTTGTTTTATCGTATAGATGTAAGTACAAAAAAAGCTAATCCCGAGTTGCAAACTTACGAGGCATTATCCCTACTTGCTTGGAATCGTGTCTTTCAGAAGGTTTGGTTTAGACGTAACTATATTTAGTGCTTTTTATTAGCGGTACCGGCATTTAAAAAAAATTAAAACTGAAAGTAGATGAACGGTTGTAACTCTGAAGAAGTAGCCTGATAGATCACAAATATTACGGTTACGAATATGGTTATTTTTACTGCATAAGAAGCTTCGCTATACCACCACTCTGCTCTATTTTTAAGATTACTTGGCAAAAAATGAACTGCAAATCCTATTAAAATCAAAGCAAATACTTTCCAATAGGCTGCTGCCTGAGATCCAATTCCCATAAAATCAAAATTGGTACTAATATTACTCAGCATTAGTTTTACAGTATACATGTCTGCCGCTCTAAAGTACATCCAACAGAATGCTACAAAATGGAATGTAATTAGAATTGAGGCATAATTACCCCATCTTGAGACAGGCACTTTTACATTTTCTGTCCATAATTTATGCAGTGTGAGAGCCAAACCATGTAATCCGCCCCAAACAATAAACTTAAGCGCAGCGCCGTGCCACAAACCCCCGATTAACATCGTAATTGCCAGGTGTAGGTACGTTCTTAGTTTACCTTTTCTGTTGCCGCCCATTGAGATATAGAGATAATCTCTTAGCCAGGTAGAAAGCGAAATATGCCACCTGCGCCAAAAGTCTGTTATACTATTGGCTTTATATGGGCTATTAAAATTAATAGGCAATGCGAAACCAAGCAATGCAGCCAGACCTATTGCCATATCTGAATATCCTGAAAAGTCACAATAAATCTGAATAGAATAGCCATAAACAGCCATGATATTTAAAAACCCACTATATATTTCAGGTGTATCAAAAACTCTATCTACAAAATTTACGGAGATGTAATCACTAATGACTACTTTTTTAAAAAGACCCGACATAATCAGAAAAATGGCTCTGCCAAAACCACTACTACTTAGGTAGTAAGGCTTCCTGATTTGCGGTAAAAACTCCGATGCACGCACTATAGGTCCTGCAACCAATTGCGGAAAAAAACTCACAAAAAAGGCAAAATCAAAAATATTGGCACACGGCTTTATGCGACCTCTATATATATCTATACTATAACTAAGTGTTTGAAACGTATAAAACGAAATGCCAACTGGCAGCAATATTTGATGAATATCAAAATTAGCACCAACCATTCCATTGGCAAACGCTGCTAAGAAATTATACTCCTTAAAATCCGTTCCTATTAAACCATTTATAGAATCAACCATAAAATAAGAATATTTAAAAAAGAAAAGTAGGCCAAGATTAGACGAAATACTAAGCACTAGAAAAAGCTTTTTCTGCCATTTTTCTTTCACTATGTATATGCCAAATCCGCAACCATAGTCCAATATTGTGCTAAACAAAAGCAATAAAAAGTACCATCCGCTGCATTTATAATAGAAAAATAAACTGAAGAGTAATAAATAAAAGTTGCGCGCCCTTACCTGCTTGTGCAGTATGGTGAATCCCGCAAACATGGCTGTAAATAAAAATAGGAAAAGGTACTGGTTAAATAATAAAGGGTTCTTAGCAGAGTACGAAAAAATATCTTCTACCCTTATCATACTAGTTTAGATATTGATGTATAAGTGCTTCGTATAACAATTCTCCTTGAAGTGCGTAACCTTCCCTTGTAAAATGAATAAGATCTCTGCGTGCAAGTCCCTCATTTTTCCATTCTAAGATGGAATTACTCCCGCCCATTATGTCATACCAATTCCATACCGCCACATTTTTTTCTTTGGCAAGTTCCAAAAGCACATCTGCAATTTTTTTTGCATTTGGGTTATCCCTTTTTTGATAGAAATGGTCCGATGGAGCAGTTAGCAATATCGCAGTGTTGGGATTTTGGCTTCTAATTTTTGCAATTATTACTTCATAGTTTTCTTTTATACAAGACACACAAAACCCAGCGCTTGGTCTGTAACCGTCATTTGTTCCAAAGCTTACAATAACCAAATTGGGGTTAAGAACGGCTGCTTGATTCTCAAAATTTTGGCAATTTACATACTGAGCCAGAGTACTGCCATTTACCCCAATAGCGTGGTACAGTACACCGGGATTATCATTTTCTAAAATGATTCCTTGTAAATCTGGAAGGTCTCCATTTTCCAGAACGGGTGCAAATTCAAGGCTATCTTGTCGTACGTCAAAATAAATTACATTCCGGGTTTTTTCGGTTTTAAAATTGAAATTACACAAGGATGATGTTGGAGAAAAACTACCTTGATTGGTAAGAAAAGTCATCTTGGTAAATGCTGCGTAATTGCCTTCTTTTTTTGCTGCGTCGATGGTAAACTTAGCGTTACTCGAAGCATAAAGAGTATACCCCGACATACCTACATCGCAATTGCTACTGTGTAAAAGATCGGAATGACGCCAGACTCCCTCGTAACTAAAACCAATATCTAGCGCTCCATTTGTTTGGGCTATTTTATAGGGAAAAACAAAACCTCTACCTGCATTTCCAAAGCAATCTTGCATTTTTTTGCGAACGACACCTGTCATAAAATCAGCTTGAATATGCGAATCGCCAAAATGGACAATAGAAACGGTTTTGGTTTTCTGCATTTCCAATGACTTTAAAGCCTCAAAAAAGGATTGTAACGCCTTGGGATTGACTATTTCGTTATTGCGATACGCCAGCTCAGAGCTATTCGAATATGACGAGACCATAATCAATACAAGTAAGTAGGCGTACTTAATCATGTTAACTATATTTTCCCCCGTATTTTTTCTTTATATCAGTGGATATTTTCTTAACTTCTTGCTCTTGATCTGACTTACAAATAAGTAATGCATCCGCAGTGTCTATAACAAAATATCCATCTAAGTCATTGATAACTATTAGCTTTTTACTATCACTTATAACCAAGTTATTCGAAGAGTTTGTGGCATGTAATGTGGCATTTAAAACGGTATTTATCTCTCCCGTAGCTATTTTTTCATGAACACTTTTCCATGTTCCTAAATCACTCCAGCCAAAATCCGAAGGCAACACATATACATTATCTGCCTTTTCTAGAAGACCATTATCGATCGAAATACTCCCAATTTCAGTATATATTCTCTCAATATGGCTAGCTTCTATTGTAGTGTTATACGCGCCTTTACCCTCCGAAAAAGTTAAATTCATCTCAGGTAAGTGGTCATTAAGCGCTTTTAAAATAGAAGGTATGCTCCACACAAACATCCCGCTATTCCAGAGAAAATCACCACTTTCCAAAAACTTTTCCGCCAGCTCCATTGGTGGCTTTTCCGTGAATGTTTTAACCTTATTTATACCTGGGCTTACCTGTGTTTCGTCAAATTGAATGTAACCATATCCTGTATCTGGTCTGTGAGGTTTTAAACCCAATGTAATGAGGGCATCATGCTCCTTTGCATACCTGTGAGCGGTATGCATTTGGTTAATAAAATTGGCTGTATCTTGAATAAGATGATCACTTGGGGCCACGATCAGAACGCCATCCTCCGATAATTCTGAAATTTTGTGTGCTGCATAGGCAACACATGCTGCTGTATTTTTTCCAATAGGCTCTCCAAGTATCTGATTTGAAGAAATTTCGGGCAACTGCTCTTTTACTAAATTTAAATAGTCGCTATTCGTTATAACAAATATGTTTTCGGGAAGCACTAGTTGCTTATAACGATCATATGCATCCTGAATTAGGGTTTTACCTGTGCCCAGTATGTCCAAAAACTGCTTAGGTTTATACTCTCTACTAATAGGCCAAAATCTGCTTCCTATGCCTCCTGCCAAAATAATGACATATGTGTTTTTTAATTGCTTCAAATCAATCCTTCTTTAATTAAATCCTGTATGTGAACTAGGCCAAATTCATTGTCGTCGCTTAATACAATGAGATGATTTATTTTCTTTTCTCTAATATAGTCAACACCGTCAATTGCGAGGGTATCGCCGTGAACCGTGTTTGGGTTAGAGGTCATAATATCTTTGGCAACAAAGCTACCTATATTAGAATGGATGGCAAGCATCCTTCGTAGATCACCATCCGTAATAATACCCACTAAGGCACTATCCTTTGTAACTAAAACAGCACCCAATCTGCCTTTAGTCATTGCTAATATGCATTCTGATAAGCTCGCATTTTCAGAAACCGAAGGTCGTGCATTAGCTTGAGCCATCTCGCCCAGTGTTAAATAAAGCTTTTTCCCTAGTGCACCTCCGGGATGATACTTCGCAAAATCGTCTGACTTAAAATCTCTGCATTTTATGAGTGCCACAGCTAAAGCATCACCCATCGCCATTTGCGCAGTAGTACTTGTAGTAGGCGCCAAATTATGGGGGCAAGCCTCTGCATCTACAGTGGTATCTAGAATATAAGTACTGTTATACGCTAAGTAGGAATCTAAATTTCCAACCATACCTATGAGTATAGTGTTATTTTTAGTAATTAGCGGAGCAAGGGCCTTTATTTCTGGACTATTACCACTTTTGGAGATGCAAATAACAAGGTCGTCTTGTTGTATCATTCCCAAGTCGCCGTGTATCGCATCGGCGGCATGCATATAAAGTGCTGGTGTACCTGTACTATTTAAAGTGGCAACTATTTTTTGAGCTATTATCGCACTCTTGCCTATGCCCGTAATTACAACTCTCCCTTTTATTTTTAAGATGTCTTCTACAGCTTTACTAAAGTTTTTATTTAACAAGGTACTTAGCTTTTGCAAGCTGGCGCTTTCCATAAGGATGGTATTTGTCCCTATTTGAAGTATTTCGGTAGATTTTAACACGATATTTTATGCAAATTAAAAATTTATTTCTTCAAGTGGTGTAAGTTGGCTTATATTAGTCCGACATATTAGAAGAATATAGATAGAGAAGAGAAAAAAATGGCATCTGAAGTTGTTGATTTAAAGAAGAGTTTAAAGGAGTTTTTTGGTTTTGACTCGTTTAAAGGAATGCAGGAGGAGGTAATCTCAACCATTATGAAAGGGGATGATTGTTTTGTAATCATGCCCACGGGAGCAGGGAAATCGTTATGTTATCAATTGCCCGCTTTAATTTGTCCAGGCACGGCAATTATTATATCCCCATTGATAGCCCTTATGAAAAATCAAGTGGACGCTATACGGGGATTTGGAGATAGTGATGCGGTAGCTCACTTTCTAAACTCATCACTTACCAAAACACAAACGGATAAGGTAAAAGCAGACGTAAGTTCTGGTAAAACCAAAATGCTATACGTAGCACCTGAAACCCTAAAAAAAGACGAAACAATAGATTTTTTAAGATCTGTTCAAGTAAGTTTTGTTGCGGTAGATGAAGCACATTGTATCTCAGAATGGGGTCATGATTTTCGTCCAGAATATCGCCGTATCAAGCAGATTGTAAAAGAAATAGATGATGTGCCTATGGTGGCACTTACCGCTACGGCTACACCCAAAGTGCAAATGGATATTCAAAAAAGTTTGAATATGCTCGACGCGCAAGTGTTTAAATCATCCTTTAACCGAGGTAACCTTTTTTATGAGGTAATGCCGAAGGGAAGCAAGGCGCAAACCATGAAAGACCTTATCTCGTTCGTAAATAAACGAAGAGGACAAAGTGGGATTATTTATTGCCTAAGCCGTAAAAAGACGGAAGACGTTGCAGAAATACTACTCGCTAACGGCATCAATGCTCTGCCATATCATGCCGGACTTGACGCTAAAACAAGAGCTGGAAACCAAGATAAATTTTTGATGGAAGATGCAGATGTAATCTGCGCTACCATTGCATTTGGCATGGGAATAGATAAGCCAGATGTGCGATTTGTTATTCATTATGATGTCCCAAAATCCCTAGAAGGATACTACCAAGAAACGGGAAGGGCAGGTAGAGATGGCTTAGAAGGCGATTGTGTACTCTTCTATAATCCGAAAGATACTGAAAAATTAGAAAAGTTTTTAAAAGATAAACCTGTAGCTGAGCGAGAAATAGGCACACAACTCATCTCAGAAATGGCCTATTTTGCCGAGTCCTCTCAATGTAGACGCAAATCACTCCTGCATTACTTTGGTGAAAATTTTAATGCAGACAAATGTGACAAAATGTGTGACAACTGCCGCAATCCAAAAGATACTGTTGAAGTAACCAAGGAAATGGTAATGGCACTTAAAACCATAGATCACACCGCAGGAAAAGTGGCGATAAAGCATGTTATTGAAATCTTGATTGGCAAATCTTCTCAAGAAGTAAAAGCCTATAAACATGATAAGTTTGAGTTTTTTGGACAAGGAAAAGAAAAAGGGGCTAACTTTTGGAAAACCATAATTCGATACGCTCAAATTAATAATTACATCGTTAAAAATATAGAATTATACGGCCTACTTTCTATTAGCGAAGAAGGCTTAGCCTATATCCAAAATCCTACTAGAATTGACTTAGCTCAAGATCGCGAGTTTGAAGCAATCAGCGATTCAGATTTTGATAACATTCAACTTGAAGCGGTTTTTGATCAAAGACTGTATGCCCAACTTAAAGAACTGCAAAAAGAGGTTGCCAAAGAAATGGGCCTTCCTCCTTATGTAATTTTTCAGCAAACTTCCCTAGAAGATATGGCATTTAAATACCCTATCACCATGGATGAAATGGAGAATATAACAGGGGTAGGTAAAAACAAAGCGAGAAAGTTTGGTACAAAATTTATAGAACTTATTGCTCAATATGTAGAGACATATGAAATAGAGCGCCCAGATGACCTAGTGCTTAAGTCTGTAGTCAACAAAAGCGCACGAAAAATTCATATTATTCAAAACATCGATAAAAAAGTGCCTTTGGAGGATATAGCTAAGGGACAAGGTTTAGATTACGAGGAACTGCTCGAAGAACTAGAAGCCATTGTGTACTCTGGAACCCAAGTAGATCTTATGTATTACATCGATGAGCTGATAGATGACGAAGGTCGAGAAGACATATACGACTACCTCAAATCTGACGATACAGGAAGCATTGACGCTGCAGTGAATGCTTATGATGGAGAATTTTCTCATGAAGAAATGAAAGTATTCCAAATACAATTCATGAGCGATGTTGCAAATTAGAAATATCCAATTAAATTTGCACCCGAATTGGCCGATGGTGTAACTGGCAACACGTCTGTTTTTGGTACAGAAGAGTCCAGGTTCGAAACCTGGTCGGCCAACCAAAGTGAAAAAAAGAGGTTTTTTTTAACCTCTTTTTTTCTTTACTATAGAGCGTAAAAACTCAATAGTTTATGATAACCCTTTTGAAGAATAAGGGGTGACAGTAAAACAACGATATGCCCTCTTTTATAAATAAAGTTAAAATATTCGCCGGCTCCGGCTCAGAACCACTAGCAAGGAAAATAGCTCTCGCTTATGGTCAAAAACTAGGTACAGTTACCGTTAACATCTTTAGCGATGGCGAATTTCAGCCATGTATTGACGAAAGTGTGCGTGGATGTGATGTGTTTATCATTCAATCTACCATGCCTCCTGCAGATAATCTTATGGAGTTGCTCATGCTTATCGACGCTGCTAAAAGAGCATCTGCTCACAAGGTAGTTGCCGTTATTCCTTACTTTGGATTAGCAAGACAAGACAGAAAAGATAAACCTCGCGTTCCTATTAGCTCTAAAATGGTAGCCAATATTCTTACTGCCGCAGGTGCAGACCGAGTAATGACCATGGACTTACACGCACCACAAATACAAGGATTTTTTGATATCCCGGTGGACCACTTGGATTCTACCGTTATCTTTATTCCTTATATCAAAAGCATACAAACCCCTGACCTTGTACTTGCAGCCCCTGATGTGGGAGCTACTAAAAGAGTGAGAGAATTTGCTAAGTTTCTGGGTGCTGAGATGGTGATTTGTGACAAAGCACGTAAAAGAGCCAATGAAATAGCTTCGATGACCGTAATAGGGGATGTAGCAGGAAAAGATGTAGTGCTCATAGACGATATATGCGACACAGCCAACACTTTGTGTAAAGCTGCTGCACTTATCAAGGAACAAGGTGCTAAATCGGTAAGAGCAGTATGTACCCATCCCGTATTGAGTGGGAAAGCATACGAAAATTTAGAAAACTCCGTGCTCGAAGAAATAATACTTTGCGACACCATTCCTGTAAAACCAGGAGATTATAAAAAAATAAAGGTACTAAGCGTAGACAGACTGTTTGCAAATGCCATTAGAAATGTATCCGAGTTCGGATCTATCAGCTCGTTGTTTAACGTGTCTGATACCTATCAACCAGAATTAATTTAACAATAACGATTTTAAATATTTAGAAAATGAAAGTAATCGCACTAAAAGGTGAAGTTAGAGACGCATTAGGAAAGTCGTCTAACAAAAAACTAAGAAACGAAGGTAAAGTACCTTGTGTTATTTATGGAAAAGGTGAGAATCATCACTTTTCAGTTTATCAAGCTGATTTTAAGCATTTAGTATATACACCTAACACATATCTAGTAAAACTAGAAGTAGGAAATATGGTAAAGTTAGCTAAAGTTCAAGAACTTCAGTTTGAGCCAGTATCGGAAGATATTATGCACGCAGATTTTATGGAGGTAACTGCCGATAGCCCTATCTCTATAGCTGTGCCTGTAAAAATAGTAGGAAACTCTCCTGGTGTAAGAGCCGGTGGTAAGCTTCAACTTAAAATCAAAAAACTTATTGTAAAAGGTTTAATAGCTGATTTACCTGAGTATATCGAAGTAAATATCGATAAACTACAAATTGGTAAAAGTGTTAAGGTTGGTGAAATTAACGTAGAAAATCTTACTTTACTTGATTCACCTAACAACTCTATTGTTTCTGTAATCGTAACTAGAGCTGCAAGAAGCGCGGCTGGAGCTGGCGCTAACGCAGATGACGAAGAAGAAACTGCAGCAGAAGAAACTGCAGCAGAATAATTTCTGATTTATATAAAATTAAAAGCCCCTAATTTTTTGATTAGGGGCTTTTTTAGTTACTTTCTGTGTGTACAAATAGCAGTAAATAGCCTGTAGCACTAATTTTTATCAGGACACGCACTTACCGCCTCATTCACCACTTCTTCTATATTTTCAAACTCAAAATTCAAGGCTTTTTTAATTTTAGCATTATCAAAGTAGTTTTGGGAAACGCTGGCTCTCACCGTTTCTTTACTTAGCATTCCCCGAAGTCCCAAAAACTCTTTAATAGCTATTATACCATAGACCGCTTTATAGAGAAATCCCTTTATTTCTATGCTAGGATTTTTAGTTCCCAATGCCTTGGTCATATAATCCGCCACCTCCTTAAAACGTTTGTTCTCACTCACTACAATAAAGCGCTCACCAGTTATCTCTGAGAGGCACAGCTGCTCTGCTATGCGCGCGACATCCTTTACGCCCACCCAGCCCGTTAAGCCATTGCTGTAGAAGGGAAATCCTGTCGATGCATTCTTAAATAATTGATTAGATCCTTTATTCCAATCACCGTAACCCAAAATAATACCCGGGTTTATAGCTACTACCGAAAGTCCTTCTTCTTGAGCCCTCCACAACTCACACTCTCCTAAGTGCTTTGTAAATCCATAGTTACTATGCGGCAATTCATTATCCCACTCGGCATCTTCGGTCACAAGCGAAGCATTTCCCTTTTTTGAAATAGCGGCTATACTGCTGCAATACAACAGTTTTTTTACCCCAACATCCATAGCTACATTTACCACATGGGCAGTATAGCTATGATTTATTCGGATTAATTTTTTAAAATCTCTTTTTAGGTAAGAAATTACTCCTGCCAAATGCATGACGTAATCCACGCCATAACAACTTTCTTGTAAACCAACAATATCATATAACTCACACGGATGCCAAGTTAGATTATCATATTCCGATGGATTTACGTCGTAGCATTCTTTTACCTTGCTAAACTCTGCTAAGCTGGACGAAGGCCGCATAATGGCGCGCACAGTATGCCCATTTTTGAGTAAGTGATGTATAATATGTACACCCAGAAATCCATTGGCACCGGTTATGGCAAAAATCACGATTAGCTTGCTTTATTTTTGTAAGCTACGAATATATTTAATGTTAGAAGAATACTTAAGTAAAATAAGTCCCAAAGGCGATTATAGCCCATATCAACTGGGTGATAGTGTATCTTATTACAGTGATACTTTTCCCGATTTGTCTTCTAAAAAAATAGCTTTAATAGGGGTTACCCGTAATGACGGTCAAGTGCAAGGATGTGATTTAATTAGGGAAGAGTTTTATAAGCTCGTTACCCATACGCACTTAAAAAATAGCATTGTAGATATAGGCAACTTACCAGCAGGAGAAACCCCGGCAGATACCCATGCTGCTTTGCTTGGCATCGCGAGCGAGTTGAAAAATAAGGGTCTAGTTACTATTCTTATGGGAACGCATATAGACCAAGGCGAATCACTTTTTAAGAGCTATATTGCCAGTAATAAAGCTATTGAAATATCACTCATTTCATCCTATTTGCCCTTACTAGAATACCAACTTCTGCATCGTATTTGTACCGATTATTCTGATCATTTAACTACCTTAAATGCATTGGCGTTTCAAGCACCGTTTATACCTACCAAAGCAATTGATACCTTACAAAACCTGAATTTTGGCCATTATCGCCTGGGATCCATAAAACACAACATGGAGGATGCTGAACTATATTTACGTAATGCTGCAATTACATTATTTGATCTCAATGCCATAAAACACAGCGATGCCCCCGGCAAAAAAGAAGCACAACCCAATGGACTCACAAACGACGAAGCATGCCAACTTGCTCGCTATGCAGGATTAAGTGATGTGTCATCATTTTTTGGATTGTTTGAATATTGTCCTGAGCATGATCTTCAAAACGTAACGGCTAAGCTGGCAGCTCAGTTAATCTGGTATTACTTAGATGGATTTACGGCACGTACAAATGATCTGCCTACTATGCATAACGAATTTTCGAAATACCGTTGTGACCTGAAAGACAATCAACTTCCCATACTATTTTTAAAAAGTAAACGAACTAACCGTTGGTGGATGCAACTTGAGAACCATACTATTCCTTGCTCGTATGCCGATTACCAAAAAGCGGCAGCTGGGGAATTATCAGAAAGGTATCTGGATGCCCTCAAAAAACTGCATTAAGCAAGTAGTAGCTATCTTCAAAAACATAGTAATAGCGCGCATAAAAGACTTTTTTATTTCTTGTGCTTGTGATAGCTTTAACAACTACACAAATGAGATAGGATTTAATGCACACATACAGAATATCCTTTTTATGGAGGCATTTAATATTTTAATTCTGTTAATGATTTTTTAGTTTTAGTTGAACACAACAATCGTTTATTTAAACATATATATTAAATTTGGCTACTGTGAATAGCAATTTAAGTATAAAGGATTTAGAAAATATCAGCGGCGTGAAGGCCCATACTATAAGGATATGGGAAAAAAGATATGATTTAATTAAGCCTGAACGGACCCCGACAAACATTCGATTTTACGATAATACAGCACTCAAAAAACTGCTAAATATTTCATCCCTAGTGAGTAAAGGGATGAAAATAAGTAAGGCAGCGATGCTTAGTTCAGAAAAACTTCATGAAGCAATCGAAAATTTACAAAAAAATGATTCGGTGAATTCTGAGAAACTATTGGTTAATGATTTGATTATTGCTACCCTAAATTGTGATGTATTTTCATTCGAAAAGTACTATTCTGGCTATCGTAAAAAGCATGGTTTCGAGGCTACCGTTGAAAAAATACTGTATCCATTATTTGTTCGTATAGGACTCTTGTGGAGCGTAAATAAGATGAATATCGGCCAGGAACATTTTGCAAGTCAACTTGTCAGGAAAAAGCTATTTGCAGCTATTAATGCCTTGCCTCACAAGGCCTCCGATAATAAATATTTGCTCTATTTACCGGAAAAACAGCATCATGAGATAGGCCTTTTATATGCTCATTATCTCATTTTGAAAAAAGGGAATCAAAGCGTTTATCTGGGGCCTAACGTTCCATTGTCCTATGTTAAATCCTGTTCAGAAACGATTAAAGCAACTCACATACTTTGCTCATTTATTATACCCATAGCAAAAGACAAAATGTTGGTATATCTTGATAAAATGAATGATTATTTTAAAGATGGGCAGGTTATTATTCATAATAACAAAAAAGACAAATTGGATATTGGCAAGCGCCCTTCTATGTCATTAATATCCTCTATAGACGATCTAAAAAAGATGATATAATGACACTGCGATTCCCTTTTATTCAACATTTTCTAAGCTTTATCTCAAAACTCATTAACTTAAATTTTAATGCTCAACTGTGGAAATGGATTTAACATTACAACTATTAACATGATCTAGAGTAAAACGTCCCTTATTTAAGGAACACTTTCTGATAATTCACACATAAAAAATATCTAGAAACAGAAACGGCTACCTATAAAGCAGCCGTTTCTAAAATATAGTAAACTTAGTTATCCTAAGTACGATTTTAAAATCTTGCTTTTACTGGACTTACGCAGTCTTCTTAATGCCTTTTCCTTAATTTGACGAACACGCTCGCGTGTTAGGCCAACTTTATCTGAAATATCCTCAAGTGTATGAGCCGGTCCACCATCCAATCCGTAATAGTATTTCAACACATCTCTTTCCTTTTCAGAAAGTGTGGATATTACACGGTTTATTTCTTTTCTTAGAGACTCATCCATCAATGGCTGATCTGGATTAGGCTCATCATTATTATCTAGCACACCCAACAAACTATTATCTTCACCTTCAATAAGCGGAGCATCTATAGATAAATGTCTACCAGAAGATTTAAAGGCATTTTCAACCTCTGTAACACTTATTTCAAGTTCTTTTGCGATTTCTTCCGGCGTTGGTTCGCGCTCTTGGAGCTGTTCGAGCCTTGCTGCTGCTGCACTTATTCTTCCTATGCTACCTACTTTATTAAGGGGTAATCGTACGATACGCGACTGGTCTGCCAAAGCCTGAAGAATAGACTGGCGTATCCACCATACCGCATAGGAGATAAATTTAAAACCACGAGTTTCATCGAAACGTTTTGCTGCTTTAATAAGACCTAAGTTGCCCTCGTTTATTAAATCACCTAATGTGAGTCCTTGATTTTGATATTGTTTTGACACAGAAACCACAAAACGTAAATTAGCATTTACTAGTTTCTCTAAGGCAGCTTGATCGCCATCTCTAATTCTACCTGCTAACTCTACCTCTTCTTGAGCGTCTATCATCGCTACTTTACTTATCTCGTTAAGATATTTATCGAGCGATTTGTTTTCCCGGTTGGTAAACTGTTTTGAAATTTTAAGTTGTCTCATTTATTATTAAATGTTTCTGCTTGCACTATGACTTGCAAAGGTATGTTTTTTTACCACAAAAGCTACAAATATTAAAGGCTTATAAGGCGATTTACGTCTGCAAAAAGTATGCCTAAATAATAAAAACAGGGCGAACATTGCTACCTTTGTGATTCTAAATTGCCAAACAAGAAATGACTAAGATAAAAATATCAGTAGCTAAAGGCGATGGAATTGGTCCGGAGATTATGGATGCGGTTCTTTCTGTTTTTGCCGCTGCCCAAGTGCCCTTAGAATATGAATTCGTATCAATGGGCAAAGGAGTTTATGACCTTGGATATACCACAGGAATGACAGATGAAGCCAAGCAAAGCGTTGAGTCTACGGGAATTCTTTTTAAAGGTCCTATGGAAACACCTAAAGGGGGCGGGGTGAAAAGTATTAATGTAACCGCGCGCAAAACATGGAACACCCATTCCAATATTCGAAAATTTCAAACTATTAAAGGCGTAGATACCGTTTTTAGTAAAGCGGGCATACCTATTAATCTAACTATTGTTAGAGAAAATATAGAAGACACCTATGGAGGAATAGAGCATTACATGACAAAAGATGTGGCCGTAAGTCGTCGAATTATTTCAAGGCCTGGTTCTGAGCAGGTTATACGTTCAGCTTTTGAAACAGCACTAAAAGAAGGATACACCACGGTAACCTGTGGACATAAAGCTAATATCATGAAGCTGACAGACGGAATGTTCCTGGACACTTTTTATGAAATAGCAAAGGAATACCCTCAACTCCATGCTGAAGATATTATCGTAGACGCCTTATGTATGAAGCTTGTTTGCGCCCCTCAGCAATTCGAATGCATTGTGCTTACTAATCTGCAAGGCGACATCGTGTCAGACCTTTGTGCTGGACTGGTCGGCGGCTTAGGTTTTGCACCGTCAGCTAATATTGGGGATCACATCAAAATATTTGAAGCCGTGCATGGCACAGCGCCAGATATAGCTGGTCAAAATAAAGCGAATCCCACTTCACTTATAATGAGTGGTGTATTAATGCTAAATCAGTTAGGTCTAGACCCTTATAGTTCTGCAATTCAAAATGCCTTAATGACTACAATAGAAAATGGCGTACATACCGGTGATTTCGGGCAAAATAGGTCAAAATCTGTTGGCACTAAAGAGTATACACAAGCAATAATTGCCGCACTAAAAGTGGACACCATCGCTGCCGGGAATTTAGATAAATATCGAAAACCCACTCTACCATCTGCCAATAAAATGATGGTGAGTAGTAGCGAAATTATTGAAACCGTAGGTATTGACCTTTTTGTAGAGTCTGAACAGCAAGCAAATATCATCGCAGCTATTGTACAAAGTCATCTCGACAGTGATATGGAGTTAACAACCATTACTAATAGAGGAACCCAAGTTTGGCCAGAAGGTTCTGTGTTTACAGACTTAGTAGATACTTATGTGGTGCGAATTGAGAAAAATACTACTGAAATAATAAAGAAAAAGAAGTTTATGGAGCAAGCCATACATCTATACGACTTCCTTAATATTAGTTCCATCGAAATGCTAATAACCATAGATGGTAAAAGAAAATACTCTCTAGCACAGGGCCAAAAAGCGAATGCATAAAGGTGAATACCCCGAGTAATATAACAAGCTATTTTACACGTAAAAAGCTCATTATTCCAATCTTGATTGGTATACTAACCGCTGCTTATTTTTTCTTTCAAGGATTTGACATTAAGGCCTACGACAGAATACGCTGGACAGGATTAAGCTCCATTTGGATAGCGTGCGCGCTAGTCATGGTCACTACACGATTATTAGGATATTCTTACAGGCTCATTGTACTTTCTAATCATCAACTCAGCTGGACACAGGCGTTGCAAATCATTGTTCTTTGGGAGTTTTCTTCCGCTATATCGCCAGGTATAGTAGGAGGATCTGCTGCAGCTTTTATACTCCTAGCCAAAGAAAAAAAAATCAATGCTGGAAAAGGTACCGCCATAGTGCTCGCTACATCTTATCTCGATGTATTATTTTATGTTTTAGCAGCACCATTTTTATGGCTATTTGTAAAAAAGTCTGAAGTAATTCCTAGCCATATCGATTATGTATCGGGTATGCAAATTCAGTATTTGTTTTTGGGTGCATATGGGCTCTTTCTAGCTTGGTGTATTATCATTTTCATTGGCCTCTTTTATAAACCCCAAGCCATCAAGATGGTAGTTCTTTGGA
>Ga0115566_10001787_pt1 | contig 18179 bp, 18 predicted proteins | sample COGITO_mtgs_1204_3_FD_87173 | JGI IMG/M metagenome (GOLD analysis project Ga0115566, IMG submission 87173) | Pelagic marine microbial communities from North Sea - COGITO_mtgs_120405 | ecosystem: Environmental > Aquatic > Marine > Epipelagic | place: Germany:Helgoland, sampling site Kabeltonne...
CGAGTCGGGCGGCTACCATGGCGGTCAATGAGCTCGACTTAAACTCGCGGCGGTACAGCACGAGTATGATCACCGCACAGGCAGCCATAAACACCCAGTCGTTGATAAACCAGGTCAGAGCGGCCATCGCGAAGTAGTAGGCGCGTATGCCGTAGTTATAGCTATGGGCTGCGCGATCCAGAACCTTTGCCATGGCATTGAAGTCTCGTGGCATGGCCTGAGCCTGATACCTGTCGCCGGCGCTGTCCTTGTAGTACCTAACAGTGTTGAAAGACGAACCAAACAGAATGAAACAGAAGCCATACTGACGCAGTGCCCAGCTAAAGGTAAAGAAGCCATAGACGAAGATGAAGATCATTAGCAGTAATTTCATCTGCACAATTTCAGGGGTAACTTCCTCAACGAAACGCAGCGTCGGCATGCTCATGAATTCATCGCTGGCGGCACTGAGGACTGTGACAAGAGAGGCAAGAATAAGCAGTGAAGTGGAGGCCATGAATGAAACCTGCCGCTCCAGGCTCGCGAGCAATTCGGCATCTACTTCACTCATTCCACTGCGAGACAACTTCAATACCCATTCCTTGCGGTATCGATAGAGCACGCTAGATAGGCTGTTTTTCTTCTTCGCCTGGTGGCGCGCAAAGTAGCTATAACCCATCCAGCAGAGCACAAACCAGAGAAAACTAAGCATGTCGATGGTGGAGATTTCCATGGCGCGCAGCTTACTGACAGCAATATTGAATTGCAAGAACCTGCCTGTATTCAGTTGTGTTTTATTAACGGTCAGAGTTTGCTCAATCTGCATCCTAAGGCAGGAATATCCCGTGCAACTGTGGCAACATCGCCCTCATGGGACCATTAGTAGCAGTAGACAAGGCGCAATGCCGCATCGGTGGACAGGCACTCCTGACGGTAGAGCATTTTGCCATCGAGCGTGGACAGCACTGGTGTGTCTTCGGGCGCAATGGCAGCGGCAAGACGCTGTTGGCAAACCTGATCGCAGCTAAACGACGCGAATCCAGCAGCTATGTAAGCTACGCAACTAATTTTGATCCGACCCTCGATCTCTATACCGTCTCCTTCGAGGAGCAGCAGCGGCTATGGGCGAGAGACAATCGACTGGATATCAGCGAATACAGCAGTAACGCACAGGATAAAGGCACTGTCGTCGAGGAGCTAATCCGCGCATCGAGAGCGCGTCAGATTCAGGATGACAGCCTGTTTGCGCGCCTGATAGAACAGCTTGCCCTGAAAGGTGTTTTAGGCAAAGGGATCCGCTTTCTCTCCTCGGGCCAGATGCGCAAGGTGCTCATAGCAAGAGCCTTGTATGCCTATCGAGAAGGCGCGGTGCGCCTGCTCATTCTGGATGACCCGCTCGAGAGTATCGATAGGGTATCCCAGGAGCAGATAAGAAACACGATCGGAGCTTCTATGGACGAGGGCTTCAGCAGTCTGCAACTGTGCAGGCGTGCACAGGATATCTTGCCGGGAGTGAGTCATATGGCGCTGATGCGGCAGGATGCATCTGGCATGGGGATAGTCAGGCAGGGAAGCCTGGATGAAGTCATGGGGTCTGCAGAATATGCGCAGATAGAGAGTGCTCGCGCCCAAGTCCCGGAAACGCTAAGCACACGCCTGCCGATGGATGCTGGGGCAAGAGACGACGAAGAGCTAATCAGGTTGGAGAATGTAACTGCCAGTTATGGGGACATCACTGTGCTGACTGATGTCAATTGGCTGATGACCTCTAGAGATCACGTGGTGATCGAGGGGCCCAATGGTTGTGGCAAGTCTACCTTGCTGAGCCTGATCGATGGTGAGAATCACAAGGGTTACGGACAGGAGGTTTTTTTGTTTTCTCGCTTGAAGGGAAGCGGTGAGACTATCTGGGAGACAAAGAAACACTTTGGTGTGGTTTCCAATGAGCTGCACAACAAATATGTTAAAGGCTGGCGAGTTCTCGACGTTGTCGTGTCCGGCTTCTTCGATTCCGTCGGCCTCTACGATGAAACAGGCACAGCGCAGATTGAGGAGGCGAGAGCCTGGGTCGAGGCCCTTGGGCTGCAGCCACTCGAAAAAAATTACTACCATGAGATTTCTTTCGGGCAGCAGCGATTAATCTTGCTCGCCCGAGCGATGGTGAAGAAGCCGCGCATACTCATTCTGGACGAGCCCTGTGTGGGGCTGGACGACTACCACCGGCAATTGATTCTCGCCATGCTAGATGCAATAGCGCAGCGCGGGCAGACCAATATACTGTATGTGACCCACGTGCCCGACGAACAGCCGCACTGCATCAATCAGGTTCTCCGATTTAGTAAACACAGTGCAGGCGGGTACACCGTCGAACAGTTGCCGCAAGGCGCCGCTTAAAGACGGTTTTCAAGCGTTTGAAAAAATTTCGGAACTGCTACATCCGAATGTAATTTTCGAGTTGCTCTATAGTTGACTGTTGTATCGAGATTACGTCCTTCACTAGATCGCCTATAGAAATCACACCAACTACTTCAGTGTCATTCACTACGGGCAGATGACGAATACGATGCTGCGTCATGAGCTCTAATGAACTTTGAACGCTGCTGGTTGGGGCTGCGGTGACGACCTCCTTGCTCATAATCTCTCCGACCAAGGTCTTCTTCGAGCTACGTCCCTTTAGAATCACCTCTCGGGCATAGTCTCGCTCAGAGATAATGCCTTCGAGCCTGTCTCCATCCATGACGGGCAAGGCGCCCGCACGCTTGTCGGCCATCTCCTGAATCGCCTCGAAGACGGTAGATGTGGGTATGACTGACCAGATTTCGTCAGTGTCCTTCTGGTTAAGTATCTGCTGTAGTGTGTGCATCGCTCACTCCTCTTTTGGAAGTGACGACAACTAATTTACCCTAGACAGAGAAATGCTGGCGAAGCCTGAGTTATTGCCGTAGAAGCCATGGCTGTCATTAACAAACAGGGAGAGTTTGCCGTCACAAGTTGCGACGAAGTTGTAACTACCACTAGCTTCATCAAAATGTAAATCGGAAATGCCGCGTAGGCTGCTGCCTTTGCAATTTGCCTGTAACAGCATCAATTCGAACCAGTTGTGGTCTCTGGAGCGTTTTAGCAATGCCATCGCCGCAATGGGCATAAGGCTGTCGGCAAAGCCATATTGGTCCAGGTCCTGGTTCTTCTCATTTGTTTCTATACTGCCATCCATCCAATTACTGAGTCGTGTAATCGTTAATTCATATTGAGCGCTCGCCTGAAGGCCCACCTCGCTATCGAGATTGGCGACGTTGGTGAAGAACAATAAAGTTGTAGATTTGCCGGGTAGAAGTATCTCTGCTGGATCTGCGTCGCCAAGGGGCATCCACCCTGGCACTGTACAGGCGCTTAATGAAATTGCGGTTAAAGTGACAAGTGCCACATTTAATATTTTCATCGAGATACGCTCTCAGTATGCTAATACATCTGTACTCATACTACTCCGACCGGATGTAGAGTCAATTCGCTATCGATGAAATCGAGGGTGAAGTGTTACTATCTGGAACAGACTGATGGGTATTTATAAGGAAACAGGCTATGGAACAGATTCAGTGGGATGACTTTATGAAGGTGGAGCTTAGAGTGGGCACTATTGTCGCAGCGGAGGAGTTTCCCGAGGCCCGCCGTCCAGCCTATAAGCTAAAGGTAGATTTTGGTGAAGAGATAGGGACAAAAAAATCTAGCGCCCAGATCACGGACCTCTATACGACAGAGGAGCTCGTGGGAAAGCGAGTAATGGCCGTGGTAAATTTCCCTGCAAAACAGATTGGGTCTATTATGTCCGAATGCCTGGTAACCGGTTTTACCAATCAGGAGGGAGCGATAGTGCTTGCCGTACCGGACCCCTCGGTGGCGAGCAGCGGCTCGGCCGCGGGCGATGTCGCCAATGGGGAACGGCTCATCTAAATCGACGGCGGGCCAATTAGATATTGGAGCAACACATTGAACGCTATACTGAGAAATGCTCTAGGAATAATAGTGGGGGTCATTGTCGGCGGCGCCGTGAATGGCGGCCTGGTAGTGATTGGGCCGATGGTCATACCGCCCCCCGCTGGTGTTGATATGACAACTGTCGAAGGTATGAGTGCCGGTATGGATTTGCTTGGCCCAGAGCACTTCGCCGTGCCGTTCCTTGCTCACGCACTAGGCACCCTCGTCGGTGGCCTTGTCGCTTACTTCGTCGCGGCTTCACAGAAACCCCTAGCGGTGTATTTCATCGGTGTTCTCTATCTTATTGGGGGCATAGTAGCGTCGACCATGATTCCTGCCCCCGCATGGTTCATCGTGCTCGATCTAGTTGTGGCCTACCTGCCGATGGCATGGCTTGCCCTGAAGCTAGGCAGCTTGAGACAGCGAAGTGCCTAGGTGATTCGCTTAAATAAAGCAAAAATTTTGAGAACGGTGCTCCATAGTGGTAAAACAAGATGTTGCTCAGCGATTTTCGGGAGAGAGAATAATGATAAGAACAACCCAGCTAAAGCCGCAACTGGCCATTTTCACGTTGCTAGCGGTCTTCTCCCATCCTCTGGCCCTTGGGCAGGCCTATGAGCCTCCGCGCACAGCTAACGGTAAGCCCGACCTGCAGGGCACCTGGACCAATGCGTCAATAACTACACTGGAGCGAAATGAACGCTACTCCGGACTGACTCTTAGTGACGATGAGGTGATTCGCGCAACCAATGACCATCCGCAGAATGTGCGTCTTGCCACCGACGATAATATGGTTGCCGGAGAGCTTCCCGACGGTAGCGACCTGCCGCGGGGTCGGGGCTATAACGCATTCTGGATAGATCCGGGTACGAAGTTCGGTACGATCAATGGCGAGCATCGAACTTCCTGGATTGTCGATCCAGTGGACGGACGTATTCCTTATAATGAAACTGGAATTGCACGCAAGGCTGCGCTTCGCGCAAAGAATGCCAGCTTCGATGGCCCCGAGACCAGGCCGCTTGCGGAACGTTGCATCAGCACGGGCCTGAGGACAGGTCCGCCGATGATAAATGGGCTCTACAATAACAATTACGAGTTTGTACAAACCTCTGACTATATAGTCTTACGCACGGAGATGATTAGCCACGCGCGTATCATCCCACTTGATACAGACCACAAGATGGCTGCGCTGGCGCCAATGTTCGGTGAATCCATAGCGCACTGGGAAGGCGATACGCTGGTGGTAGAGACAACTAATTTTAGTCCCATGCAGGAAGAGGCGGCGATAAGTCTTACCAGCGATGCACAGGTAGTTGAGCGATTCACCAGGGTTTCCGACGAGCAGATCGTCTATGAATTCAGCGTCGAAGATCCGACCTACTATTCACAGCCCTGGCATGGAGAGTTGAGCTTCCTGTCAACGCCCAGCAAGGTGTATGAGTTCGCTTGCCACGAGGGTAACTATGCTATGAGTGGAATTCTTGCGGGTGCGCGTCGCGCTGAACACGATCAACAACAGTAGTCAGTAGCGGCTGTCTCAGGGAGTAAACGATGGCGGCCGAAGAAGATCTGGATAAATTACTGGCACTGTTAAACCCGAGTCTGCTTGCCGGTGACTTCGTGTTCTGTACTATAGAGAGTGCGCAATACGGGGACTTTGCCGACCTGCAACCCATTGCCTCCTATCAGGAGGAAGAAGGTCTGAGTTTGTTGCTAGCCAAGGGTGCGGCAGATACCGCTGGCCTTGCCTATGAGTCGGTCTTTAGTTGTATTAGCCTGATGGTGCACTCCAGTCTCAACGCTGTTGGGCTCACCGCGGTGGTATCAGCAGGACTGGCGGCCCATGGTATCAGTGCTAATATGATCGCCGCCTACTATCATGATCACGTTTATGTGCCTAAAGACAAAGCGCAACTGGCCTTGCAAGTGCTCGCCGAGCTGTAGGCTTCAAATTATCCGTCTTGAGAATTAATTGTTATTTGAAATTGAGGTAGTCCCCCATGCAAACTAGATCTCTCCTAAGTCTCGTCCTGCTGACCGCAATTGCCAGTCTTGCCATCGGGAGCACTGCCGCTAGAGCGCAGGGTAATAGCTCGGTGAATATCGAGGGGTTGGATCAGAGCGTTGAGATATTAAAAGATAAGTGGGGAATTTCTCACATCTATGCCCAGACAGAGCACGACCTGTTTTTCGCTCAGGGTTATAGCGCAGCAAGAGATCGCCTGTTTCAGTTTGAAATATGGCGGGCGCAGGCGACTGGAACTACGGCAGCGCTATTTGGCCCCCGCATGATCGACCGCGATCATGGTACACGGCTATTCAAGTTTCGTGGCCCAATGGCGGACGAGATGAATCACTACCATCCTCGCGGCGTCGATATCATTACAGCCTTCGTCCATGGTGTTAATGCCTACATCGATGAGGCACTGGATGACCCCGATTCGCTGCCACTGCCATTCAAGCTGCTCGGTATTCAGCCCCAGCACTGGACAGAAGAGGTCGTCATTTCTCGCCATCAGGGTTTATTAGGCAACATTGGTCAAGAACTGAATATTGGCAGGGCAGTGTGCGCGATCGGTGAAGACGCCGTGCGTGAGTTGCAGTATTTTCACCCGCATGACCCGATCTTGAGCTTGGATCCAATGATCGACTGTGAGTCTCTTACTGAGAACGATATCTTGCATCTCTACACGTCCTATAGAAGCAGTATCAAGTTTGAGCCAAACGATATTGTTGCAAGCACTAATCGAAATACCACGCAAAGCTATGCCGAAATCGCCAGTACCATTAGTGCAGAAGATATCAACCTGAAGGAACATGATCTCGATGATATAGGCAGCAATAATTGGGTGGTCAGTGGTGACCTTACACAGGATGGCTGGCCGATGATGATTAACGACCCACATCGCGCACAGAGCGTTCCCTCGCTGCGCTATTGGGTGCATCTGGTAGGCCCGGGTTGGAATGTGATAGGGGGTGGCGAGCCCGAGATTCCTGGTGTGTCTATAGGACACAATGAACAGGGCGCCTGGGGGCTCACCGTGTTTGGTACAGATGGTGAAGACCTAATGGTGTATGAGACTAACCCCGCTAACCCGAATCAATACCGCTATCAGGGCCGATGGGAAGACATGCAGATTATAGAAGAAGTGATAGAGGTGAAGGGAGCCGATTCGGTAACGGTAGAGCTTAAGTACACGCGACACGGCCCGGTTAGCTTTGAGGACACGAACAAGAATTTGGCCTATGCAGTACGTCCCGCCTGGATGGATGTTGGCGGGGCTCCGTATCTTGCCTCGCTGCGTATGGATCAGGCAACTACGTGGGAAGAATTCAGAGACGCTACGAACTATAGCCATATTCCTGGTGAGAACATGATCTGGGCCGATCGCGATGGCAATATCGGCTGGCAGGCAGTAGGTATTGCACCACTGAGAAGGAATTTTAGCGGGCTGGTCCCCGTTCCCGGTGACGGGCGTTATGAATGGGATGGGTATCTGGAGATCAAGCAGAAACCCAATGCGTTTAATCCTGATGTCGGCTATATAGAGACTTCGAATAGTAATTACACTCCACCGGATTTCCCCAACCTCGATGCCATAGCGCATACATGGACCGACCCTTATCGCTGGGCGCGCGGCAGCGAGCTGCTGAGCTCGGGGAGGAAATTCAATATGACAGACATGATTGAGTTTCAGCACGACTATCTCTCTATTCCAGCTCGTTCACTAGTTCCTTTCTTTAAAGATTTGCGTGCAGGTGACCGGCAGGTCGAAGCCGCGAGACAGATGTTAATGAACTGGGACTTCAGGCTTGATAAAGATTCGATAGAGGCGGGCATCTATGTGGCTTTCGAGAGACAGCTGCTAGACAACATGGAAGCACTTAAAGTCCCCGAGGCGGCAAGTGACTTTCTCAACGTAGGAATGAAGACCAGTATAGATATGTTATTGGCGCCAGATGGTGACTTCGGTAACGATCCTATAGCGGGTAGAGACGAATTTCTGCTTACTACCCTTGGCGAGGCGGTAGCAACATTGCGAGAGAAGCTGGGTGCGAATATCGAAGATTGGGTATACGGTCAAGCCGACTATAAGCATGCGCTAATTCGCCATCCCCTGGGTGCGGCGGTGAGTGAAGAGATCAGAAGTCGTCTAGAGCTGGGTCCGCTACCCCGCGGAGGAAATGGATTTACTCTGGGGGCCACAGGTAGTGGTGACAATCAAACCTCTGGTGCCTCGTTCAGGATTTTTATCGATACCCGTGATTGGGACAATACGCTGGGAATGAATACTCCAGGGCAGGTAGGTGACCCCGATAGCCCGCTGTATGACAATTTGTTTGAGCTGTGGGCCAACGATAAGGTGTTTCCGGCTTTCTACTCGCGCGAGAAAATAGAAACGGTCTTGTTTGAGACCGTCGATCTGATTCCAGCAAATTAGTAACCCGCCGCGGCAGCTAAGAGGGTAGATGCAGGCGGGTTAGAGTTATTGGCCCAAGAGCCTGTGAATTTTTTTATTCAGATAGTTTGCGATAGAGCGAACGAGTGCTGATGTTTAGAATCTTCGCGACTTCTTCCTTGTCGCCATCGTGAGCCTGCATCAGGTCGGCCAGATACCGCCTCTCATGGGTCTTGAGATCAACCCAGTCTGCTTGGTCATCTTGCCTGTCATTTGCATCCAATACGATTCGATCGGGCGCGTCTTCGAGGGCCAGCTCGATGACTCTCGCATCGATTACATTGGTGTCAGCCATTACCAGGGCGCGGCTAATCAAATTGCGCAGCTCCCTAATATTGCCTGGATAGTCCAGAGACTGCAGAGTTCGCGTAGCTGTGCTGGTGAAATGGTATTCTCCGGCGGGGTCTATTCTAGAGAGAAGAGCCTTTGCTACCAGTGGAATATCCGCGACGCGTTCGGATAGCGAGGGCAGCATTATGGGAAATACATTGATTCGATAATAAAGATCGGTGCGAAACTCGCCGCGTTTGACCATCTGGTATAAGTTCTTATGGGTGGCGCAAATCAGGCGAAAATCCGAGCTGTGCACTTCTGCACTGCCCAGCCTGCGAAATGTGCCCGTCTCGATTAGTCGCAGCAGCTTAACCTGCATAGACAAAGGAATGTCTCCCACCTCATCGAGAAACAGGGTGCCGCAATTCGCAAGTTCTACCAGTCCCTTCTTGTTATTCACGGCCCCCGTGAAGGCGCCTTTAATATGGCCGAAGAGTTCGCTTTCGAAAAGTGCGTCGCTCAGCCCCGCGCACTCGAGTGAGACTAGGGGTTTGTCTTTGCGGGTGCTGGCCATATGAATGGCGCGGGCAGCTAGCTCCTTGCCGGTGCCGGATTCCCCCAAAAGGAGTACAGAGGCATCGCTATTGCCTACCCGTGCAATTTTGGAAACCATCTTCTGGAAGACTTCGCTCTCGCCAACCATCTCTCTGTCAGAGCTGGCGCCGCTCGCTAGGGGAACAGGCTGTAATAGCTCGACAAAGTAGATTAGCTCTCCGTCACGATTGTGGATGGGCAGCATCTGCACATCGACATGTTCGCGCCCGTGGGGAGTCTGATGGATATGAAGTACTCGCTCCCTGTGTCCGGAGGCTTTTGCCGCTCCTAAGGGGCAATCTTCGCCAGCCTTGTCGCAGGGCATCTTGTAGCCGTGGGATATCTCGTAGCAGCGATTGGTCTTCTGAAAGTCGATCGCTCCGAAGGATTGTTCGTATTCTCTGTTGTTGGCTAGAATTTCATAATCCGCGGATACCAGAATGGCGGGGCAATCGAAGCCCTCGAGTATCTCGCTCATGGCCAAATTCTGATCGCTTGCTATTAAGTTCATCGATAGAAGAAATAATGTCAAATATGTCAGGCCACTATGACAAAAATGACAATTCCGCGCAAGCAAACTATTACTGCTTTTCCTCTCTTTCTATAAAATTCGTTAAATATCAATTGCTTAAATTGCTTTATCGAAATTGGCATGGCCTGTGCAAATACTAAGTTCATAGAATTGGATCTCTGCTTTTTCGGGATTCTTGAAAATCGCTTCTGATGAGGATTAGATCAATGATTACGGTTAAAAATATGTTCTACTTGATGACAACCCCGGTTATTACTGCGCTTGTATGTTGGGCTATTTGGGTTTTTCTGGTCTAAGACCGACACTGCGGACGAGTGCTTGAAAACGAGGGAATGACTGAGATGGCAAATAACAATGTAGCGAAGCGCAGTGATGCGGTGCAACCCAAAGTTGTTCCATTCTTCGATGATGACTCAAACACTTTTTCCTATGTGGTTAGCGACCCCACTTCGAGCTCATGCGCGATTATCGATTCCGTATTGGAATTCGATATGGCGAACGGGAACGTAGATCGTGTGGGTGCTGACTCGATTATTCGCTATGTAGAAAAAGAGGGCTTGAAAGTCGAATGGATTATTGAGACGCATGTCCATGCAGACCATCTCACTGCAGCGCCTTATTTGAAAAATCGTCTCGGTGGCAAGATCGCGATCGGTGAAAAGGTAGCCCTTGTGCAGGAGACATTCGGAAGAATATTCAACGTAGAGAAAGAGTTCAGTCCCGATGGATCTCAATTCGATCATCTATTTGTTGATGGTGAGGAATACACGATTGGTAATCTTCAGGCCTATGCGATGCATACGCCAGGACACACTCCTGCCTGTATGACCCATGTGATAGGCGATTCGGTTTTCGTAGGGGACACAATATTCATGCCCGATGCCGGCTCGGCGCGGGCGGATTTTCCTGGGGGTGATGCGGCTACTTTATATCGCTCCATTCAGAAGGTGTTAAGCTTGCCCGCGCAATCTACAATCTATATGTGTCATGACTATGGCGAAGGCAGAGAGATGGAGTATCAGACTACAGTTGCACAGGAGTTGGCAGAGAACATTCATGTCAATTCAGCGATTAAGGAACCCGACTTTGTAAAAATGCGTACTGCTCGTGACAAAACATTGGCTGTGCCACACTTGATCCTGCCTTCTTTGCAGGTGAATATGCGCGCCGGTCATTTTCCCGAAGCGGAAGATAACGGGCGTACCTATCTGAAAATTCCAGTCGATGCCTTTCGCAAACACTAACAAGGAAAGAGCCCTGACCAATGAAGTCGATTATTGTTAACGAGAATCTGAGTATCTCAGATCAAATTGAAGCGACAGATATAGAGCAGCTGGCGCAGGAAGGTGTTCAGGTAATAATGTGCAATCGGCCAGACGAGGAAGCAGCTGAACAACCCTCGTTCAGTGACATGGCGGCAGCAGCCGAGGCCAATGGCATCGAAGCTCTCTATATTCCTTTCAAGACAGGTGAGATGAAGGCAGAACATGTAAGGCAAATGCGGCGCCTGCAGGACAGCGGTAAGCGCTTGCATGCCTTCTGCCGGTCTGGCAATAGGTCGTTTTGTCTCTATGCCGCCGCACATGCCAGTCGAGGTTTACCGAAAGACGAGATTTTACAGCAAGCAGAAAAGGCCGGCATTGCCGTTGAGGAAATAATTAAGCCATATTATAAGGGTGCATTGAATCTATGAACACGACTGAGAACACAACAGAACAAAACACGGCGGCTACCCCCGCGTTTGACATCGTAATTGTCGGCGCCGGATCGGGGGGCATTTCAGCGGCATCCAGCCTACTAAAACGGAATCGAGGTTTTCGAATCGCGCTAATTGACCCGGCAACTGAACACTACTACCAGCCAGGTTGGACCATGGTTGGCGGCGGGATATTCGATGCGAAGACGACCAGGCGCCAGATGCAGGACTTGATTCCCAGTGATGCTAGCTGGATTAAGCAGGCAGTAAAGGGTTTCAAGTCGTCGGAGAATGAGGTTGTTCTCGACGATGGAAGCCGCGTTGCTTACAAGCATTTGATTGTAGCGCCAGGCCTTACCCTGGATTGGGATGGCATCGATGGCTTGAAGGAGTCGCTAGGCAAAAATGGAGTGACTTCGAACTACTCCTACGATCACGCTCCTTACACCTGGGATCTGGTGACGGGTCTCAAAAAAGGCAAGGCACTATTCACACAACCACCCATGCCAATCAAATGTGCGGGGGCGCCGCAGAAAGCGCTCTATCTGTCCTGTGATAATTGGCTTCGACATAAAGTGTTGAATGATATAGACGTAGATTTTATGAATGCGGGTGGCGTGCTGTTTGGAGTAAGTGAATACGTCCCCGCCCTGCAATCCTATATTGATCGTTATGGCGTAAACGTAAACTATTTTCATAATCTCGAGGCTGTAGACGGAAAAGAAAAGGTGGCCCATTTCAAGATAATTTCGGGAGAGAAAGAGGGTGAGCAGATTGCAAAGCCCTTCGACATGATTCACGTCTGTCCGCCGCAGAGGGCACCCGATTTTGTTGTAAACAGTGAATTGGCAGGCCCGGGTGGATGGCTGGAAGTAGATCAGTTTAGTCTGCGTCATACCCGATTCGACAATGTCTGGGGCTTGGGAGACGTGATGAATACGCCTAATGCCAAGACCATGGCTGCGGTGCGGAAACAGGTTCCGGTCGTGGCAGAGAATATAGTCGCTGCGCTTGAGGGTGAATCCCTGCGAGCCGGCTACGATGGCTATGGCTCCTGCCCGCTCACGGTGGAGCGAGGTAAGATAGTTCTGGCTGAGTTTGGCTATGGCGGAAAGTTAATTCCTACATTTCCCAAGTGGGTGCTCGAGGGCACTCAGCCAACCAAGGCGGCTTGGATGCTGAAGAAGGACATTCTTCCGGGAATCTACTGGAATGCGATGCTCAAAGGCAGAGAGTGGATGGCTGGGCCCGCGGATCTCGATAAATTGCGAGGCTGAAATGGCATTCCTCTCCGGTCTCCTGCCTTCGGCACTCAAGTCCGGCCGCTATGATAGATATCATTTCCTGGGCGATGTGATAGCCGCGGTCATTGTGGCTATTATGTTGATTCCGCAGTCCTTAGCCTACGCATTACTTGCGGGTATGCCGGCAGAGGTTGGTCTCTACGCCAGCATATTACCGCTGATCGCCTACGCTATACTTGGCAGTAGCAGCACGCTGTCTGTCGGGCCTGTGGCTATTACTTCCTTGATGACTGCTGCGGCACTTTCGGACGTGGCAGCGCAGGGGTCTGCGGACTATCTCACAGCCGCCATTACACTGGCCGCACTATCGGGAGCTATGTTGCTCGGCTGTGGAATACTCCGTCTCGGCATTCTTGCTAATTTCCTTTCCCACACGGTCGTACAGGCCTTTATAACCGCTTCAGCGATCATTATTGCCGTCAGTCAATTCAAACACTTAATGGGTGTGAATAGCGGTGGTGACAATCTCCTCGAGTTGCTGTCGGCGCTGATTGAAAACGTCGGACAAACTAATATCTATACCTTTGCCCTTGGTCTGGCTGTGATTGTCTTTCTCCTCAGTAGCCGTTATTGGGGAGTTAGCTTTCTTGGTCGATTCGGTATCGCTGTACACAGTGCCGACCTTATGGTTAAGGCGGCACCTGTTCTGGGGGTTATCGTTAGCATCCTGGTAGTGGTTTCATTTGACCTGGAAGCCAAAGATGTGGCTGTTGTAGGCAGTATTCCAGCCGGGCTGCCTTCGCTTGTCTTGCCTTCATTCAATCTTCCATTGGTGAAAGAGTTGCTGTTACCTGCAGCGCTGATCTCGACGATAGGCTACGTGGAATCTATTTCTGTGGGCTCAGCGCTCGGTGCCAAGCGACGCGAAGGAGTAGAAAACAATAGAGAGCTCGTCGCCCTAGGTGGTGCAAATCTGGCGGCGGCAGTGTCGGGCGCATTTCCCGTTACAGGAGGGTTCTCTCGCTCCGTGGTGAATTTTGATGCCGGTGCACACAGCCAGCTGGCGAGCCTGATGACTGCTGGCCTGATTGCTCTGGTTGCCCTGTTTCTTACTCCGTTCCTGTATCACCTTCCCAAGGCGGTATTGGCGGCGACGATTATTGTGGCGGTCTTGTCTCTAGTTGATTTTTCTATTATTAAGAAGACTTGGCGCTTCTCAAAAAGAGATTGGGGTTCGGTGGTGGCAACTCTGTTCCTGACCCTTGGATTCGGCGTTGAAGTAGGTGTTAGCAGTGGGGTGCTCATTTCAATTGCTTTGCATCTCTATCGTACGGCGCGACCTCATGTCGCCGAGGTGGGTTTGGTTGAAGGCACCGAGCACTTTCGTAATATTCTCCGTTATAAGGTGAAGACTATTCCCAGCGTACTTACTCTTCGTATCGATGAGAGTCTATTCTTCGCTAACGCCAGCATGTTAGAGAAACTCATCTATGAGCGAGTTGCGGAAGACAAGAATATAGTCCACGTTGTACTGATGTGCAGCGCGGTTAACGAAGTGGACTTCAGTGCACTGGAGACTTTGGAAGAGATTAATCAGAGGCTTCGAGAAGAGAATATTTTTCTACACCTGTCCGAGGTGAAAGGCCCAGTGCTGGACAAACTAAGACGAGCGCGCTTCATAGATCAGATGAGCGGAAATCTTTACCTTACGCAACACCAGGCCTTCGCCGACTTAATTAGCAAAGAGGAAAGCAAGACTCGCTGATGGTGAGGGAGGTTTGCATCGCAGTCCCGCCGTCTCCTCTTTTCCTGTTACTCTAACCCCTAACTCTAACGGTAGTTGTTTAGTCCACAATGTCACAGCTGGGCAAGAGTAGAGCTTATGTCTGAAAGTAAGCACAATAAGAATAGCGATGTTGCTGCAGCTGGCCTGCCATCGGGCGACAATGCCGATGCGCAGTTGCGCCGCACCGGTATTAACCCGGAGCGCCTGTCGGTGGTTAAGTTGGGGCGCAGATCCCATTTAACCGGAGTTCCTTCCTGGTTATGGCGATTAGGCTCGGGCCTGTTGCTGTGGTCTCTGGCGCTGTTGTTCCATTCACCCCTAGCTCAATTGTCACCCTACCTACAGGCTGCGATAAAGCTTGTCATCGGGTTGATTATTCTGATCGCAGCCTGCGAAATACTGGTTTCAGCAACAGAGCGCCTTGCGGCGCGCTTTCAGTGGAATCACTATATCGCAGGGACCTTGGCGGAGATTCTATCCACCACCCCTGAGCTTGTCGTTATTGCCTTTGTGATTCCGGTAAGCCCGATTACGGCCTTCACCATAAGCGTGGTGACCATCTATAACAACGCTCTGGTGTTTAGTCTGTATTCCTATTTTCTGCCCAAGGATAAAGTGGGCAAGTTTTTAATGCCCGCGCCTATTACCGAGGCGGGCTCCCAGATCCTGATCGGTGGCGGTGCCATGGGCCTTATCATCGGCCTGGTGATGCTGACGCTCAATTCGGCGCCCGAGTCCAAGAATAGTTTTTCGGCTACCGACCTGATCTTTATCAGCGTCATTCTGTTAGTCATATTCGCCGTCTACATATATAAACTGCTGACCAGCTATGCAAGAGAGGAGGCAGAGGTTAGAGAGAATCTGTCGATGTCTGAGAAAGACATAGAGCAGCGACTGGAACTGGTCTATGAGAACGTAAAGCCTAGCTCATTCTGGACAATCGCATTACTCTTTGTGCTTGGTATTTTCGGTGCCTTTATAGGCGGTTACGAGATATCGGGTTTTGCCAGCACTATGATTCGAGATCTTGATATTAATCCGATTCTGACGGCGCTGATTCTGGCCCTGTTCGCCGGCCTGAGTGAATACGTCATCCTTTGGCAGTCGCACCGAAAGGGCGAATATGGTATTGCCTTGGCGAATGCCTTTGGCGGCATAACGCAGGTCATGTTTCTGGTGCTGCCATTTACGCTGTTATGGATCGCCCTCTATCAGGGGTTTCTAAATCCTGCACACCCGGAACTGCCGCTCGAATTCTCGACCGCCAATATATTTCTGCTACTGTTTCTGTTTCCCACTTTCTATACCCTCTCATCGTTACTGGAAGAGGACCATACCCTGGGGGTTCTCGATACAACGATTATGACCGGTATCTTCCTGTTCCTGATTGTCCTGCTGGTTAGCTACGGCGGGGTTCCTGCCTAGGCTCGAACCAGCATGCTGGCGATGGCCGCGACAGACAGTAATGCCGCTCCCAGAGTCTTAAGGGGTAGCTGCTGCGTGGAACCACTTAAGGATCGAAACTGCTCCAGAGGATAAGAATAGATGCTGCTAATATCCAGCGATATCGCAAGTGTCATTAAGTCTGCATAGATGGCTTGCGGCGATGCGGCGAGTATAACCAGAGCTAGCCAACACAGCCCCGTTATCAAGAATACATTTCTGCGCTTGGTGTTCAGTTTGCCTATTCTTACTTCGACCCGAGTGCTGAATCCGCGATCGGCAATCAAGGCGGGTTGCGCAAGAAGTTCTTCTAGTTTATCAAAATCTGAACTGTCATTCACGATGCTTTCTCCAGCCTATCTTTCTTGTTGAGCGTCTCTTTTAACTTGAGCTTGCCGCGGTTAATGTTCGACTTGACCGAACCTAAGGGCATTTCCAAAATATTCGATACCTCCTGATGAGAAAATCCATAGCTATGGCATAGCGTGATCGTTGCAATTTCGTCGGGGTTTAGTTGTTCCATTGCCTGTTCCAGATCCATCTGCTGCGTTGATAACTCATCATATTTGTCGCTGTATATCTCTTGCTGGGCGCCATACTGCTCGGTGATTTCTATGCGCCGCTTTGTCCTGCGCAGATGCTGCAGGAAACAGTTGTGTGCGATGCTAAACAGCCAGCCGGAAAAATTTCCCTCACCCTTGTAGCTGCCTAGCTTGCGAAAAGCCGTTAGAAAAGTTTCCTGTGCGATATCGTCTGCAAGATCGTAATTCTTGCATAGCCTGACCAGGTACGCCCGGATCTTTCCCTGATGCATTCGCACAAGGGCAGAGAACGCGTCGTTATCACGACGCGCCACTGCCTTCAGTATCAGTGAGCTTTCGGAAGTCACATTGCTCTACTAGTCAGCCTCGCGTAACCGGAACTTTCCCGATATGAGGTAGGCAACGCCAACGAGTAAGGGTATCGAACCAAATATGGCTTCCCCCATGCCGCCCTCGACCAATATGCCCAGGAACAGAGGTAGGCCTATAGCCAGCCAGATCAAGCCGTACTTATAGTCTGTCTTATAGGTTGCGCTGTTACCGCCCAGCATCTTCATCATCTCGGGATCTACCGTGCCGCCTAGCTCGACAACCCGGACAATGGTGTCTAGCTTCTTGGCCGCCACTCGATGGATGAAGTACAGGATGCTTCCCGGAAGAACCCCGAGTGAGAAAATAATCGCTGTTGACGCAATAAAAAATTCGCTTTCCATACTGATAACCCCTTGTTGTCTGTTTACTCTAAGATGCCTGCCATGCAGTGATTGGATTCACCGCCCTAAAAAATAATCGGGCAGCTGGTAAGCTTCTGAAATTATTGCGAATTTTCAGGATAAAACACCTCGATGCTGATGTGTTTCAAACTCAGGCTGGCCGGGAGTCGCTCTTTGTAGAACGAAGCATTGCGGGGTGTTGTAGTGACCACTGAGATGATGGCCGAGTGGATTCCCGGAGCCACAGTCCAGATGTGTAAATCGACAACCCTGCAGCTTGCGTCTCTCTCGATACTCGAGCGAACTGTCTCAAGGAGGGTCTCATCTGCCTGTTCGTCCAAGAGTATGCCGCTGGTGGATTTCAACAGACCGAATGACCACCGCGCCACCAAGATAGCACCTACTATCCCCATAACCGGATCCATCCATACCGCGCCGAAGTATTTACCAATCAGGAGTGCAAAGATCGCCAACAGAGAGGTCAGGGCGTCTGCCAGCACATGGAGATAGGCAGATTTTAGATTGTGATCGTGGTGATGGTGGTGATGGTCGTGGTCATGACCATGATGCTCATGGGAGTGGCCGTGGTCGTGCCCATGGTCGTGGTCCACGCCAAGAATAAAGACACTGACGCCGTTTACCAGCAGCCCAACGACAGCGACGCCAATAGCCTGGTTAAATGCGATACTTACAGGCTCGATAAGACGCAGGATGCTTTCGAAAGCCATGATCGCAGCGAACACCGCGAGTAGGACGGCGCCCGTATAACCACCGAGGGTATTTACCTTACCCGTACCAAAACTGTATCTGCTGCTGTGGGCGTGGCGACGCGCATACACATAGGCGAAGGCGTTGATGCCCAATGCCACAGTATGGGAGCCCATATGCAGGCCGTCGGCGAGCAGGGCCATGGAGCCGAATGCGATGCCGGCAGCAATCTCGACG
>Ga0115566_10001794_pt1 | contig 18145 bp, 13 predicted proteins | sample COGITO_mtgs_1204_3_FD_87173 | JGI IMG/M metagenome (GOLD analysis project Ga0115566, IMG submission 87173) | Pelagic marine microbial communities from North Sea - COGITO_mtgs_120405 | ecosystem: Environmental > Aquatic > Marine > Epipelagic | place: Germany:Helgoland, sampling site Kabeltonne...
AGAATAAAGTTTCATAGTACCAATACCAAAGTTGGTGAGATATTCCCCCGCACCGCCGCCGCCACCCGCACCGCCACCCGCGCCACCAACAACAAGATATTCAATAGAAACATCCCCGACAAACGGATCGTCTCTTGTTGTGGTTAGCCAATTGCCCTCTATTCTTCTACCATATACACTACTTTCATCAGTTCCATTAATCGCCCAGACACCAGAATTGTATTTTCTATCAGTAACTTCGCCAAGGTACGCTTGGGTTGGTACGCTAATTGACGTGCTAGCCGTGTTATACCGCGCGACACCATCGGTCACCCGGATGTCGTCCAGGTATCCATAAAAGGGGTACTGGCTGACAGCCGAATGGAAACCAAAGCTTGATGTTGCACCCGTGTCCGTAAACCCCGCCGTTGCCGTGCCTACGCGGCTTCCGTCGAGCCACCACGCCCAAACCCCGCTTTCTCTCACGATTGCGAAATGATACCACTGGCCGGACGAAATAGTCGTGGTGATACTGGGCGTGAAAAGGCCGATGGTCGAGCCGTTGTTGTAGAAATTTATCCCGTCATTCCACGACGTGCTGCTTGAGTTTATCACAATGCCACCGTACCCCGCTGTGCCGTCCCAATAGACCCAGCCCTCGACCGTCCAGTCGGCTGACCCAAAGTCGAGGAGTGTAGAAGCGTAGTCCAGTTTTGTATTGTTAAACCGCCGCGAGCCGGACCCGTATTTTACAATGGTGGTTTCGCTTGTTGACGTGTTGGTTGTCGGCGAATAATTCCCCGTGGCGTCAGTTACGTCGCCGTCGAAATGCAACAGCAGCGTTGTGCTGTTGAAATAATTATCGCCTGTTACTACAGTAGAATTAGCAGTACCGGTGAATTCATATCCTATGTAACGAGGCATTATACAGCCTCCTTATTAAGAATCGTACAATTGTTCGAAAGATATCGTGTAAGATAAATCGTCGTTGGCAGAAGCTGCTCCACCAATTGTTGAATTTTCTAACATATAGAAACCACTATTTTTATCTACTGCTACTAACGCGGCGTCACTAGGGACCACAACAGTTTTGATAATAAAGTTATTAGACCCCTGGTTATTTAAAATCAAATCAAAATCCGCATTTGCTGCGCCATCGATATTTGTAACTGTTACAGAGTTGATTTTATATACAGCACCACTAGAAGCTGGATTTGTAACAAACACCGTATTGCTGGATATGAATGTGCCTGTGACAGTGTTTGCTAAGATTCTAGCAACGTTTACGATATTTGGATTTGCCATTATATCCTCTTATGAAAAAGTATCTTTTTGTTATTTATAATATGTTTCTTATGTTAATTAACATTATACGCCGCCAAAACTAAATTCAAGATTTGCAGAAGTGTTTGCTATATCTGCATCCCAAAGATGTACGTAAATTCTGTCACCTTTTGCTGCTGTTTTTGTAAATGTAACAGTCTGATTTGTTGTATTCGCTGTCACATTGGCAACGAGTGTCTCACCAACCCACAAACCTACATTAGCTGAACCAAATTGTGTAGAGAAAACCGCTTCACGATAGTCTTTATTTCTTGGTGTAAATCTGAATAGATCATATTCAGTCGCTGCTGTTGGTGTTGTAATATAGATGGTATCATGAGAAATAAATGTATTTGAAGCATAGGTGTTGGAAGTAAAGGTAGATGTAAGATACGTATTGGAAGTAAAGGTAGACGTAAGATACGTATTAGATGGATAAGAACCAGTATCTAATGAAATAGTTCTATCCGCAGATAGATCACCACCTCCAGTAAGTCCAGAACCTGCTGAGATACTTCTACCCGACGATACTAATGCCGTCCCTGATATTATTGTACTTAAATTTGTCATCTTTATTCCTTAACCGAAGACAATTGCCATAGCAATGGCTTTACCTGTTGTTGCATATCCTTGACTTTGTAGATATGTATTAGCAACTACACTACCATCAATCTCTACTGAAGTTACTGCACCAGCAGCAATTTGGGCATTACTAACTGTTCCTGTGAGATCACCACCTACTGTAACATCAACTCCACCAACACCAAATACTTGCCATGTAGAACCATCATATTGACAATAGAAGTTAGAACCAGAAACGTCTGCAATCAAGTCAGTACCTGAACCTTCGATTGTACTTCCATTTCTTGCTACTGTGAGATTATTAGTCGCCCAAGAAACTTCTTTATCAAAAAACTCAACAATATCTCCACTTGATGGCGTAGCGGGAAGTGTTACTGTCACAATACCACCACTCGTATCAACTGCTAGTCTATCGGTACTATTAGCAGTATAACTAGATCCCGTTGCTAAGAATTTATATGAAGAAACGCCTCCTCCTCCTCCGATAGCGCCCCAACCAGCTGAACCATATCCTTCAAATTGTCCATCATCAGTATTATATCTAAATGAACCTAATTCGTTAATTGTTCTTTGGGCTGTTGTACCTCTTGGAAGACGAACAGCACCATTAGAACCAAAGGTGGCATCTGGATTGATATCGACAGTACTAGTAGCATTGATATGAAATTGTGTACTATTTACTTTAACAACGCCTGTGAGAAGTGTGTTGTTTGTGTTTGCTTTAGTTTGAAAATCAGTATTACTTACTGTATGAGAAGTATTTGCAGCCAAATTCTTAATAGTATTGACATTATACATCATCTGATTGATGGTGTTAGAGCCGGTCAATGTAGAAACTGGTATAGACATATCTTTATCTTTTCTCTATTATCTATTTTTTTTTATTTATATAGAATTTATTAAATAACAGTTATTTTTACACCACCTGGCTTCCGCACTGCTGGTGTAGGATATGGTTTATTTCCCTCTGTTCCAACAGTGAATGTATATGTTCCACCTGCTATAAGAGTTTCATTCTTAGATACATACGCGCCAGATCCACCGCCACCACCACCACCAGCAGGACCGGGCGGCCCTGTGGGGCTGTCTGAGTCTCCGGCCTCGCCTCCCTGTCCAGCACCATTTTGTCCTAATGGAGTAAAATATGCCGGCGCAACCGTTGCACCACCAGATCCGTTCACACCGGGGGGCCCTCCAGGAGCGGGATTTCCAGGAGTGTTAGTATCACCGCCTGAGGCAGTTCCACCACCGCCTGCACTACCTGTACCACCTGGACTGCCTGCACCACCAGTACCAGCACCGGCTGTCATAGATAAACCAGGACCAACAAATGTAGTTGCTGCGCCAGGATATCCTGCTTCAGCAGGATCTCCCGCTTTAGATCCCGCACCACCAAATCCTCCACCACCCACTCCTTCAAGATTGGTGTTAAAAGAACCTCCAATAACAGTGAATTTCCATACACCAGGAACATTAGATGGACCAGCAGTATTCGCTGTCATATTATACTCACTAACAGTCTCAAAATCTACTACATAAGGAGTAGATACCGCTGGAGGAGCTGATGTAATGTTTATTAATTTTCCTCCGGCACCGGTACCAGAAAATCCACCAAATCTTCCAACTAATGTATTAATAGACATATCTTATGTACTCAAACTTCCTATTAAATCCCATTCATCTGTAGCTACCTTTTTACATACCGCCGTCTGCCACTGATATCTAACACGAAGTTTACCACCATCACTATTTACAATAACACCAGCAGCATTAGAAAATTGAAATGCTGAGTTAGAACCAGTCCGAACAAAAAGATATTCAGAACCAATAGGAATAGAAGTTGTAGAATTAGCAGGAATAGTTATACCAATTGTAGTAGAACCACTTGCTGTTGTATTAGCATAGTTTAGACGATGATAAAAACCAGCATCAGCCGCAAGTAATGAATAAGAATTTGATGTAGTTGTTTTTACTGGCGCACCTAATCTGAATTGATTAGTAGAAGTGAAATTATTATTAGAAGCAAGAACAGGAGCCGCGGCCGCAGTTGCTGCGATATAAGCATTCGTATTTGCTAGTTCTGATTTTGCTGTATTACGATTAGATGCAATATAAGCATTCGTATTTGCTAGTTCTGATTTTGCTGTATTACGATTACTAGTTACGGTGGAACTTACTGATGCAATATAAGCGTTAGTATTTGCTAATGCAGACTGAAACGTACTATTTGATACAGCACTACCTATAGACTGAAACTGTATCCAACCACTTACAGTATAACCCTCAAACGTAGAAGTAGATGTATTATATCTAAAATGTCCTACACTATTATGAGCGTCTCTCTGTGCGGTCGTTCCAGATGGTACTTTAACTGCACCAGTAGATGTCATCGTCAGATTACCACTAATTTTCACATTTGACGATAGTATATTTGTATTTACTACACTAGCCGCAAACGTAACAACATTTCCAGAAAATGTACTATTTCCACTTAAAGTAATAATGTTTGTGAAAGTAGCATTAGCGGATGTTACTTGCGCTACTCCAGTAGTATTCGCAAGCTGATTGATAAAATCAACTGTATCGTTTGTACGGACTCTCCAAGCATTAAATGATTGTGTAAGTTCTACGTTTGCAAGTCTTTGTGGCATTAATTCAACTTCTCTGCTAAAGATGCTAATAAGTTTTCAATATTTATTAGTCGTTCATCAAGGTGTTTAATCTTATCTTCCATATTATCTACTTTCTGAAACTGCTTCTTTCTCGCTTTATAAGCTGTTAATCCAGCGTCATCTATACTAAGAATAGCATTGCTTCTTGTATCTCTTACAATACCTTCATGTTCTTTTACTTTCACATAAGTCATCTTACACCTGTAAGGCTATAGCTCTTAAATCTCTCACTCTTGGTACAACATGAGAACCTACTGAAGATCTTAGAACAATCTTAATGGAAAAATGTTTGAAAGTATCAAATGCAGCGCCATCACCATTATGATATCTAACAACATCATTATTACCACTATTTTTAAACGCACCCAAATTACTCGCATTAGCACTTGGGAATCCATATTCAAATTCTCTATAATCAAAAGTATTCACTCTACTAGAGATTGTATTTGCAGAAGTAATCTGAGTTAGTTTAGTATAATGTTTATCAGAGAAATCATCAGGATCTTCTGCATTTTGAATACGACAATATATATCAACTTCTGCACCAGAAGGTTTGTAAGCGGTCAAGATTACTTTAATATCTTCAGCTTCTTGACCATCCGCAAGAACAATCTTCTTAGAAATATATCTTGAATTAGCTAGTCCTTGATTTATAATTTCTTTTGTATTGACATTATTAATAATATTATGAGTAACAATCGTTGATCTAGAACGACCAATATCAACTACTGGTGACAATCTACTTGTTGAAGATGTTAAGGAACCAGTAATTCGTAAAGTCTTCTTAGAAGAAGTATTATTTACTTCGTTTGTTCTACTAGCAATAATCTTTTCACCCGTAATGAATTCATTGTCTATGAAAGCTTCTACACTATCTTGCGCTTGACTAATAACATATGTATTAGAAGTAACATTAGCTGTCCATACTACATCACTCTGATTGTATTTGATATAAGATATGATGGGTTTTAATGTATCATACTTATAGTCTTTTAAACCATATACTTGTGCTGAGGCGTTTGTTACTTGACCACGATAGAAACCATCATCAGCGGTTGTATTTGAACTAAATGTACCACTTGAACCATTAGCAACGATTGAATTTCTACCCGCTGAATAATATTGTACGAAACCAGTAGCAGTATTCACTACCGAGGTATTTAATACACCAGTAAAAGATCCACTACCATTAGCAAAGGTTATTGTAGAACCATCAGCAATAGTACCTTTCATATCAACTTTAATCCATGGAGTATTATTGGATGAAACAATCTTACGAACTTTACCAGTGTTTGCACCAAGAGTTACTGTATCATTAACACCAATTGGAGCAGTGTTCGAAGTCATTTTTAGAATACTTTCACCACGAATTTTTTCACCAATTTGGAATCTAGTTGAAGAGAATTGTGTAGCATTCATGTATTCATCGTCTTCGTTTGTATATACGACGCTACCAGTTACGGTAGTATCAAAGTTTGCTCTCCAGATAGTGAAACAAATATCTTGATTTTGTCTTGATGTGTATGTTCTATCGTTAGCAGAAGTAAACATAACACCAACAGCGGGTTGTTGATCAATTAACGCACCCGTTACAGTATCAATACCACCCAGTTCTGCGATCCAAAGACGATAACTAGGATCTGAACCTTCTGGTTTGACAACAAAACAATACTCTTTATCACCGCGTAAATATACCGGTTCATCAAAATAGAATGGAGTTACAAGAGAACCATCATTTGAAACGTTTACATCTTCTGGATTAATTCTCTTGAAACCAAATGGTACACGAATACCAGTAGGTGATCCATTTACAACTTCTCTAATTTCTACAGCAATACCAGCCGTAGAACTTTTTTCAGAGAAATACAAATCTATACAGGAGATAAAGATACCATCTGCACCATTACCGAACTTATTGTCTGTGAAGTTTAGATTTTGGAATTCAAAATCTCCTATAGAAAACGATTGTGCTACAGGATCTCTATGTAGTTGTACGCCTTCAAATTCACTAATTGTTACTGTATTTGTTTCGCTAGTTGTATCTGTAGTAATTCTTGCTTCTCTAGTAGTAAGTTCAATACCTCTTTCACTACTAGCAAGACCAGAAGAAATAAAGTTTTTAGTAGCACTAGTTGTTTGAGTTCCGTCTTGTGTGGTTGTATTAGCGATATCTTGTAGTTTGAATGGACGCTCACCGACTCGGAACTTTAATGTATCGTTGTTTGGAATAATAAAGACACCATATACAGCACCATTAGCGTTTGAATTCAGAGCCGCTTTAAAGGCACCAGTATTTGCATACTCTTTTGTAGTTGGTTTAACGTAATCATTCACGAGAATATTATCAAAATAAGGATATACGCGAGTATTTGGTCTTAAACCAGTTGCTGTAAATTGTACTTCACGAGATCTCATGAATGGAACAATATCTGTTCTTGTGATAAAAGCACCAGTTCTTTGTGTTCTAGTAAATGGTTCTACGTTAATTCTAGTTTTAGTTATTGTTTCTGTTTGTGTAGATGTAACCTTAACATCATCGAGTGCACTATGGGCGTCGGCGAAAGTACCAAAGCCTAACACATTAGATGGTGTAAAGTCTACATGAGCAACACCACGCACTTCTCTAGTTGTATTTACTGGACCTCTAGCAATATCGCTAACTGCGGTAAATCCATCTAGTCCTTGAAGACTACTTGCGATATCTACTTCCAACTGAACATCAGGTTCTGTAGTTGTATCAACGAAATGATCTGCTTCAGGAATAAGATTTAGATTACCAACCCAGTTAAATGTTAGTTCTCCGACTGGATTGATAAGTTTAGATGCATATGGTTGATCAATATAGATATCATTGGTATAAGGTAGGGTTAACAAAGCTCCTGGTTGTGAAGTTTGAACAACAGAAATAACACCAGTGTCAGCATCACCATTTCTTTTTAATGTAGAAGATACTGTAAATGTACCTGTTGTATTATGCAAGTACAATCTTACATTACTAGTATTGGAAACTACTGATCTTACAGTACCAGTAGCAGTGGCTGAACCAAAACTACTACCTAAGTATACAACATCATCATTTTGATAAGAGTTAGTATTAGAGGAAAGATCTAATCTAATCGCTTTATTTTTATTTGTAACATTCGTTGATAGTGTTGTATTATAAGCAATATCAATATTTTGTAAATCATACTTAGGTATAAGTTCACCTAGTTTAGTATTCATAGAGATAGAATAAGCGGGATCAGTAATATTAGAATTGTCTGTTCCAAAGAAGGAATCCACAAATATACCGTTCTTAAATCTATCTAGACCATTACCATCAGGAACATTTAAATCTCTTGCAGATTTTTCTAGAATATTAAGAGCAGTATAATATTCTAGTCTATCTATACGACTTTCAATCCCAGAGATATCTTGCATAGTATATCTTCTCTGGAAGAATGGTTTTACTCTTACAGCAAGATCTACTCTTGGTGAATCAGTTTGAGGATCTTTATATGTTAATGCGTTTTCATAAGATAAGGAAGGATATGCAGGAATGTTTAGTAAGGCGATAGTCATAACCTCTGCTGGTTCTGCTGGAGGATATGCTTTTACTGCTGGAATACCTTTGACAACCTTTTTTGTACCATTTTTACCAATAACGACTCTATCAACTCTTGGAAGATAGTAAACAACATCAGATGTGAAGTTTTTATCTGGAACAGGCACATATGAACCATTTGTACCATCAATATCAAGAGTTGTTGATTCTGCTGGATTAACAGCCGAGTTTACTAATGTAGTTAAGTTAGTATTAGAAGCACTCGTTACGCGAGGACGGAAGTCTAAACTATCTCTCAAATCATAAACTTGATTTGTTGTAGTTGAAGAAAATCTTGGAATTTGAGGAGTAGTAATAGCAGTAGTATTAGCCGTAGCTTCATTGGGATCTATTGAATAAGAGTCTACACTAGAAAATCCAATACCACCTGATCTGTTGTGTTCGAAATAATCAAATTCTACTACAATTCTATCAGTCGTTTTTAGTACAACATCACTTGTTGGTTTTATCTGAAGTCTTGAAGTACCATAAATGTTGTCATTAGTGTTTCTCCAAATACGAAATTCTTTTACTAGATTTCTATTTTGAGTGTTATAGGTTGAACCTACATATACCGCACGTAGATTAAAAGCGTCTGCAACACCTAATGACCATGGACCAGCAATTCCTGCACTATGTGTAGATAAATTAAGTCTGATAAATCTATTTTTTCTAACAGTTTTAGTTATACCAACAGCGGTTTCTCTCTTATTATTAAAGAAAAGAGTCATGGTTGGGTTTGTAGTAAATACTTCTTGTAAATCAAAGGTTGCTTCAGTCGTAGAAGTAACAGTTACAGTTCTTTCGGTGGGACTACCATTATTAGTACCATTCTCTGTTAGATCAAATATGTGTCCCTGTGGGTAAATTCTGTATATATTCTGTGGTGTGTCGTCGTTTGTAGTACCATCAATAGTAGGATTAGTTGTAAGAGTATTAGCGCTATCGATACTTACAATTCTACCATAATTATTTGCATTACCAATAGTAACAAAATCACCTACTGTAAATAATGTATTAAAGTTTGGGCCAATACCATTTAATGTATTCGCGCCATGTTGAATACTACCAGTAAATCCAGCAGTAGCATTAATAGTCGATTGAGTCATAAGAGTGAAAGTTCTCTTATTTGAATCGTTTAATGCGCCGACACCAAAAGGTAATTCTTCTGTACCGCCAGGATGCACACCACTTAATGTTAGACTAGCAGTACCTGTTGCACCTGTGAAAGATAGACTTGCTTTATCTTTGAATTCATAACTAGCATTTACAGTACCTGAAGTGGTGCTCAACTGTTTTGTGGCTGTAGTGCCTAGTTTCCAAATCCCCTTATTAAAATCAGCGTCTTTTAATACAGCAATTGTTACCGTCGCGGCGCTGCTACCACCACCTGTTGTACCAATTGAAACAGTTTCTAATACAGTATCTGCTGAACTATCAGGACCACTAGGATTATTAATATAAAGAGATCTAACATCACCAAAAGATTTGTTAGATGCAGTCATCTTTATATCAAATAGATATAATCTATATCTTGCTGTATAATTTCCTTGAGAACCAGATTCCCATTCAATACCGCGTACTTTTGCTGTACCAATCTCTGAACCAGCAGCCGAGGCCGCGCCAAGTGTGCCAGAAGACACTGCCGTTCCAGCAGTATCTCTAAGACTTACACTAGAATATTGTGTCATATCCCAAGGGCCACACAATTCATTTACAATAACATAGTTACCAAAATTAGTAGTTACGGTGAGTGATGTTTCTGTGTTTGTGGTAATAGCTTTGGTTGTTTCAATGTACTCAGTAGTTAGTGTTTCATTACGATAACCTTGAATATATGCAATACCCGGTTCGATACCAATGGCAAGTTTATTCTTATCTCCGCCTTCACCAGAGGAAAATCTACCAAAGTTTGAACCAGTATTTAAATGCTCTTTTACTTGAGCATTAATATGTCTTAACTGATAGTTACCAGATTCTTCGTAAGTTCTTTTTGCTAGTTCACGAGCAATACTATTAAATTCAGTATCTTTCTTAATAATCTGGACGTTACCATTTTCCACTTTAAATAATGGTAATAGATTTTCTGTATTAGAAGTATCAGTAAGTCTTCTTTTTACTAGATTAGGTGTTATCTTTAAACGGTCTGCGCCTGGAGCCGTATAGTTATAAGAACCAGTGGCATTATCAAGTAATGTTGTATCTGTTACTGATGTTACGATACTTTCGACAGTCTTAAATCCAACTTTATAAGAAGGTGTGGTAGAATATTTTTCTAAAATAATTACTTGTGAGTCTACATTAATAAAATGACCTTTTTGGAATATGATACCGCCACCTGTATGAAAAATACTACCAAAACCAAAAGCACCAGAAGAGATAGTATTTGCTCTTTGTCCAGAACCACCATCAGCAGGTAGATATACTAATTCTTCATTTAAATCAAAAGTTTTATGTACTTTATCAGTACCACCGTCGAGATATTTAACTATAAATGTATTGTAGTCTGGTGCATCGACTTCTGCGCCAGAAGCAGTAGCAATAACTTTAGCGCGAACTCCAGAAGTTACACCTTGTATTGTAACATTAGCAAAAGTAGAAACGGTTACTGTGTTACCACCTGAGTCGTTATCTCTTAACTTTATAAAAGCGACGTTAGCATCATATTGAAAATCACAACCATCGATAACTGTTCCGTCTTTGTAAATATTATCGCCAAATCTAGCTACTTGTTCTTGTAGAATAGTTTGAAGCTGTGTAAGTTCACGAGTTTGGACAGCAAGACCAGGCTTAAATAAAATTCTATGATAGTCTTTTAATTTAGCACTAGTTTCATAGTCATCAAAATAAGGTGAAACATTGAAGTTTGTTTCTAATTTAGCCATTTTTTACACAACCTTAAAATCTTACGGTAAGTTTAATATCTTCTGATTGATCGGAAGCTCTAGAGATTGGTAGTCGATTTTCTACATATAGAATATCACCATCGAAGTCTTTTAAATCTCTTTTATTTATAGAAGATAGAGTAGCTGTTACAGAAGAAGTATTTCCTGTTAATGTTTCACTAGTACTAAATGCACCATCTAGACCAGTAACGCTTACGACACCAGCAGTTCCGGTTGCATTAGTATTCGAGAAAGTTACAAATCTTGCTTTAGCACCACTTGTTCCACCACTAATAATTTCATCAGCGCTAAAAGATCCTGATTTACTTGTAACAGTAAGTCTTGTTGTCATATCGTATACTGTACTATTTGCCTGATTTCCGTTTGCTAGATTAGGATTTGACATCAATCCAATAATACGGAAGTCGTTGTTTGTGAAAAGTGTATTAGATTCAGAACCATCAAACTTAACAGACAACATAACATTATAAGCGCCTAATTCTTTAACAGGATCAGATCCATGTCCGCCATATGGAGCAATATTACCATTTGCAGTAGCACTACTACCATGAGAAGTGTTAGCATTAATCACTATTTCATATTTGGAATAATTAGATCCCTTATTGATAATAATAATACCATTGATGGAGTTTCCTGTTGTAGAAGAAGCTAATGCAGGTAGAGTTACATTAGCATAAGCTAAAGCCCCGGTCCCATCACCTACCACACTAACACGTGGACCAATATAGTATTGTGACTCTGTATTTGGTGTTGTGGTAAAAGCGCCATTTACAGTTATTGTTTTAGTAGCGCCAACATAATTTACAATTCTTCTTAATTGACCTGAACCCAGACCGCTCTTAATGTATAATGAAGAATAATTATATACGTCATCTGTACCACTAGAATGTGATGCTAGTTGAACTACTGTTGAATTAGTAACTGCTGCAAAAGTACCATTCGTTGATAGATATCCACTACCATTGGCAGTAAGTTTAACAAACTCTACAGCACCATTAACTGCGGCTTGTTGAACATCCCACTGAATAGAAGAATCGTCAGATGTAAGAGTTTTTACAGGAATATAAGAAGATGTGACAAACTTCAACACATCGGATGCAGTAATATTATACATAAACTTCCAACTATAACCATCAGAAGTTTTAAAAGTTGATGTGCCAGTAGCGGTTGGTTCAACTGTAGAAGTTGCTCCATTATTATTATCAATGCATTTGTAAACATTATAAGATGAAGTTACAACATAGAAATTACTAGAGTATAAAGAAGTATTTCTATGAGAATATGGAGTATATACGGTACCTGTAGTCCAGTTATATCTTGTAGTAACAAATCTTACATCTGTTGCTGTACATCTTTTTACAGCAAGCATATTTCGCCAGACATTAAAATCTGTGTTTTGGATAGTATCAGTAGGTGTAGGCGCAACAGTATCACTTGTTCCCCAAGGCTGCGCTCTACCCAAAAACATATAATATCTTGTGTTAATATTTGCTGCCTCAGTAAAAGACTCATATAATTGAGTCGCATTATTGAGTCTAAATTTATAAGTTACGATTCCTGGCATGTCTCATATTCTCTATTAAGTTTGTTTTATTTATTTATATTATAATTGACGACCTGATCGCGCGCCACTACTAATCCAAGAAAATACTCCTTGAGAAAGATTTGCACCTTCATAAGGCGAACTTAAAGCCATCACCACGTTTCCTGAACTAGTAGATGAAACCACGTTTATAGCATACTGTCCATCTGTATTAGCACCGGTAGAATTAAATATAATCATATCCATTTGTGAAGTAATTTGACGTGGATAATGTAGTCTTGAACCAGAAGAACTTGTAGCGGTTTGGGCAAATAATGTATTAGGATAATATGTGGTACCTATATGTATCAATGATCCATTAGTTACCATGTGTGTATCGTTAGCAATAGATACGACCGTCACAAATACTGATTCGTCGTTAGCCTCGTTTCTAGCATATATAGCATCTCCAACATTAAACGAAGTAGTAAAGGTTGTTCCATTACCAATAATCGTATTTGGGGAAGCTGTTAATTGTCTTATATATCCTGGTGTTGCGTCGTTATTATTATCACTATTAGAACTAAAATGTGTAGTGTTACCAAAAACAAGTTTCTTACTATTTAAATCCGTAATTGGAATATTAGCAAAAGCATCTATAGTTGTAGGCACTCCTGTACCTACAGTTGGTTGATCTACAAATGGAGACAAAGTAGTATAGTTATATATGAAAAGTCTACCACTATGTCTATTGAAAGGAGGTTCAACTAGAGATGCGATTGAAGCTGAATTTGGTGTGCCTACATCATAATTGATGAATATTGTTGAATCAAAGACAATACTAGAATCTACATTTAAAACGTTTGAAATTAAAACTGTACCAAATAATTTTGTTCCTGAAGGATGTAAAAGAGTATTTACAACCTGTCTGTATGTATCAACAAATTTTTGGGATCTTAATACATAACTGAATTCTTGATAGTAATCATTTTGTAAATATTGATCCCAACTAATAAATCCTTTTGTTGATAGATATTTACCTTCTCTTACTTCTACACCACTAACAACTGGAGAAGCAAGAGCGTTTACAGTGCCTGCTCTAGTTTGGTTTACAATACCAATATTTTCAAACTTAGAATAAGAACTACCTTTATTTGTAATTCCTACGGCGGTTATTGATCCTGGTAGATATACAGCCGATAGTTCGGCGTTATCACCATATATTCCACCATCATGAGGATCTTTTAGACCTTCATTAGCTACATTTGCTAATCTAACAGAAGGTCTTGGTAAAACACTATAACCGGTTCCATAGTTAATCATAGATATAGTTTGAATTGTACCAGTCTCTGTATTCTGAAATAACAAACCATTAATTATAGAACTAGAAACATTAGCAGCGGCTAGATTAGCAGATACAGCGGCGGTATTAGTACCTAAACTTACAAAGGTTGGTCCGGTGTTTAAAATAACATTACTCATAGGTGATATAACGTCTTGACAAATACTTAAAATAGAAGTATTTCCAATAGAAGTAATTTTTGCTTCTGCACCACTGCCACTACCACCGGTAAATACAATTGGCAGATTATTAATATAACCAGAACCACCTGAAATAATAGAAACATTAATAGCAGATTTATCATTAGTAGATATTACATAACCATTTGCACCACTACCAGTATCAGACGTAAATGTAACTACATCACTAGAACGATGAAAAACACCACCTCCAAAACCTCTAGGTCTTAAAATGGTTTTTTCTTGTATTGTAACGCCTTGTAAACTACCAGAGGTAGCATAGATAAAACCTCTTGTATTAGTAACATCTGATACTACTTCTTCACCATCCGAAAAATCTATATTGTTCCAATTAGAAACTACAAGTTCAGTAATAGTAGAACCGAGTTCAATGGTTTGTATTTGTTCTTCTACTCTACCAGTAGCGCCAGTGCTTTGTCCTGTAATTAATTGGCCCAAAAAAATATCAAGATCGCTAGAAGATACATTAGTTAATCTGACAATAGAAGGTTGATTCCATCTACCATCAGATGTTCTCAAGATATTATCTGATGGAAAATATACTTCTAAATCTTCGTTATATAAAGCTCTGAAAAGAAACTTAAAAGATTTCTCATTACCTTTTTGATAATACATCTCGCGAATATGTTTCGCAAGAAGAGCCTTATCTACTACGGCGTCGTCTGGAATATTTTTATATATTTCTTCGCGAAAGTATTGAAAATAATCTGTTACGGTAGTATCAACATCTGCTCGTGAAAGAAGACTTTTACTGACTTCAATGTAGTTATTGCTTTGTTCTAAGAATTCATAATAAGCCTTAATAAAGGCTTCCAGTTTGGGACCTTCATCCCGAACAAAATCCGGTAACTGTTGACTTATAAGAGCGGATGTTTTTTTAGTAATAGCCATTTTTAAACCGCAATCGTAAATCCAGAAGAGGTAGTTGCAATAGCATTTTCTGTGTTAATAGTAGTGCTAACACCAGCCGTTGCTACTGTACCTACTGTTGATGTAATATTATTTGTATTGTCATCAACAGTACTAATAGTTGCTCCAGATATTAATAGTATCTGATTACGCGAAGCAAATATGTTTTTGTTTCTTGGTTTAACTTTCACAGAAAGATATTCGTCATCATACGCTGAAATTAAAGTGTTATTAATTGTAACTAGACCAGTGTCATAGTCTATAATACCAAAATTTCTATTTCTATATACTTTACCTGTAGGAGTCTGAGTAAAGGATCTTAAAATTCCATACCCGTTGTCATCAATTTTTTGACCACTAATACCATCTATAGTAAACGAAGAAGTAGATACTAGACCATTGAGATGTCCTTCATGTGGATGATATACGGCTTGATTAAATACTAATTGATATGTATTTTTTGTAGTTAAAGGAATAAATCTTTTCTCAATTGTAATATCAGCATCTACTGACACAAAACTGGAATTAACATCTTTGATTGTTTCTATCATTTTGTATAGATAGAATTTTTGATCAAAAGTTCCAAGATTATTTGATTCGTAAGAAATTAGAGAATTCTGAATAATAGTATTTAATTCACCTGCTGTCAAAGATGTTGTTTGAGGATTATATCTGACAGTAATCGTTGGATTAATGTAAAGATAAGTAGCATCGACCATTTCAACGTCTATAGAAACAGTATTTCTTGTTTTCAATGAAGTTCTAATAGCTTCTTTTCTTTGATTTGAAAGAATTGCACCAGATAGAGGTTTAGTAGCAATAAAAACTTTACCATATACAGCAGGTATATTTTCTTCGCCACCCCAAACACTAATTGATTGAATATCGCCTTGTTCAGATAAAATTATATTCTTATAATCTTGTTTGGTTACAAGTCTATCTTGTGCTTGGAATTTGAATGGTGCATTAAACTTAATAGAATCTATTGTTTCTTGTGGTGCGCCGCCTTGGGCTGATGATGTAGTTGTAATAGTAAAGTTTGAATATCCAGCAAGAGATTCTGGTGCGCTAAACGTATTGGTACCATTAACAGTATTACCTGATGTTATTCTATAGTCTACAATAATAATGTTACCATCTATAGGTTTCTTACCAAAAATACTATCACCAAATTGAATTTCATAAAGATTGTCTTCGTTCTCTTGAACAAAATATATTTTTGAAGTACTATTTACAGAAGATAAATCACCTGCAAGATTATAAGTAGATACTGTTGTGTTAGATGATGATTCTTGTATTCTAACTGTAAAACTAGTTGTGTCAGTATTTTCGTTAGGTAGAATATATCTTACAGGATTAACAGTACTTACAGTAAATCTATGTTGAAGTGGTGTGCCTTCTACGATATTAAGAGTACCAGTAAATGTACCATTATCTTGAGGAGACATTGTTGTTGCTCCTGACGTGACAAAGGTATATTCAATACCATCTATAGTAGATGTAAATTGAGTATTAGCAGGAACAGTAACTCCGGTAGGGCTATCATCGGGTGTTATAACAGCAGATAATGCAGCCGTAGCTCCTCTTGCAGATCTTGGTACATAGTTTAACATCTTTGCGCGAGATACAACACTATTTCTTAACTGCGCTGAATCAAGGAACATTTCATTACCAACCATATTAAGATAGAATGAATTATGATAAGTATTATAAGTTAAAACATCCAATAAAATAGACAAAGTTGAACTGTCAAAATCGTAGTCTGAAAATTCAGTTTGGCTTCGTAGATATGTCTTTAAACTTGTTTTAATATCATCAAAGTTTAATTCAGAAACATTTAATGTTGATTTGTTGCTGGCCATTATCGGATTCTTTCAACTGTAAATTCTAGTTCTGATAATATAGGTGATTCATTGATACGAAATATTATACTAATTGTTATAGCATTGTTGTCTATTCTGTTTGAATTAACGTCTACATCGACAACTGTTACTCTTGGTTCAAATTGTCTTACGGTATCTTTAATGTTCTCTTTAATCGTTATTTCGGTGACTCGATCTAGATTCTCAAATAATAATGCTCTGATATTACCACCGTATAGGGGTTCGAAAAACTTTTCACCACTGTCTGTTAGAATAAGATTTCTCAACGCTCTTTTAATTGCATCTTCATTCTTTAATACTGTAACTTTTTTTGTTACTGGATGAGCTATAAAATTTAATCCTAAATCAGAATAAATGACATCGTTTATAGGCGATGTCGTTCTCGAAGGATTTTTTGCTCCAGAAAAAGTTGCTATTGATACCATAATCTTTTCTCTTGTTTTCTTATATTTATTATTAATATTTAAAGATATCTTCTACAGACTTGTATTTGGATATTTTTTCTGTTTCTATCATCTCTATGTCTGCTATAACAGCCTCAATGTTTTCTTTCCAATAATTTAAAAACTTATTCACTCTTGGGTATTTTGGTTTTATATCCATTGTTTGCCACATGAATTCTTGTATTAGATCTCTATAATCAGGCATATAGTAATATACACGAAGTGAAACTAATACTTTATTTCGTACAAACATTAGAATACCTATTCTAGATTTTAGGGATAATTAGCCGGATCAGATGGGCCTGCTTGATCAAGTCCATAAGTTTCTATCTGTGTTGTATCTTCAAAATCTACTTCAACAGCAACTAAGTCTATACCATGAACTCCTGTAGTTGTTGTTATTGTAGTTACAGTATTTCCTACAGAGACCGTACCAGATCCTCCTCCATTTGCAAATATATTAGTTGATCCCGTTTGTGCTTTATTTGGAATCCATGATGAATGTCCAGCAGTAGCATCACCTTGTCTATGCCATTTTATATTATTTACAAACACGTTTGGTGATCCTCCTAAAGCAGGATCTGTACAATAAGTCTTATCTCCTATTCTAACAGCCTTTTCGTTATTAGCATAAGTGTCTGGCGAACCAGTAGCATATCTAGTTTGATGAAAAGGATTTGGTGTTCTACTTAGATGTCCAATATGTCTATCCAGATTTGTTCGAACTACACCGGGCATGTTATTCTCCTTCTAAATCATCATCTTCGCCGAATAAATCAGCTAAACCTGCTTCTAGATCTA
>Ga0115566_10001797_pt1 | contig 18131 bp, 18 predicted proteins | sample COGITO_mtgs_1204_3_FD_87173 | JGI IMG/M metagenome (GOLD analysis project Ga0115566, IMG submission 87173) | Pelagic marine microbial communities from North Sea - COGITO_mtgs_120405 | ecosystem: Environmental > Aquatic > Marine > Epipelagic | place: Germany:Helgoland, sampling site Kabeltonne...
ACCCTAAGAGACCTCTTTTTTGAACCCAGAAGCAAAAAAAAAAAATTGTGCATTTTTTTATCGTTGTGTGTGCAGAATAAAATGTGGTCATTATTCTAAAACCTGAACATGAAAAAAAACCGGACCCTTTTCTTTTCAACCAAACTCAAGCCTGTTGCTGTCAAAACAAAAAATGGTAGAAAGGCATTGCGAGATAATTTAAAGGCTGCGAAGCAAAATGCATGGGCGGATATTGTGAATCGGGGTCGCAAAAATGGCGCAGTATCTATTGGAAGGCTAGCGCCTTTCATTGCGTCACCCATTCTGTGTCCTGAAATGGGTGCATTTCCTGATCATGGATGGGAAATAGAGGATGGTTTACCGGAACTTTTTTTAGAAGGCACGGTTAATAAGACTGTCTATTTTAAGGACACAATTGTCTGGCATGGCATTTCGCTTGATGGTGTTCCACCCAACCGGTTTTATCAACACCAGCATGAATATGTGTTGCTCCCACCTGAAGGATTATCCATAACCTGCATAGAAAAATTTCGCTACCTTCCTGTATTGACCGCCTCGGAGATTGATAGGCTGGCTGTTTTAAATCAACGCAATGTAGCTAGCCCTGGCCAGGATCGTGTGTTTGGTTTGGCGTTCCCAAAAGTGAATAGAAATGGAGATTTTTACGAAGATGGTGTTTTTTATTTTGTTACCCCAACACTGTTTTCTGATCATTAAATAAAATAAAAATGTGAAAAATGTATGTTATATTTCTAGTGATATTTACCCAGTGTTGGGAGAACTGATATTATTCTGTCGTCATGAGTGAACAAGGGCAAGAGCGGCCGCCTCAAAGGCAGTCTCAGAGAAAGGCCGCCGAAGAAGCAGGTCGAAAGATAAGAACAGTTGAACCTCAAAATGAAGAATTAAAACTTTACATCAAGCGAGGCGGGGATTTTTTTTCCATTGATGCCTATCAAAATGATCATCTATCGGGTAAAATTTTACGCATGGATACCGTTAGTATATATAATGAAAGGAACTTAGGTCGTAGAGATCCAAAAATACTCTGTCCATGGTTTGATTTGCAAAGGGTAATGAAATATGATGCCGATGCCCAAACCCTTAAGGCATATCATCGTATTATTGCATCCCGGGATTTTAAAAGTGACGAACTTGTTACCATTTACGAGGGAAAGGAGAGAAATGATCTTACAAATGCGCAACAACTGTACACCCACGAGTTTGAAGGAACAAATTATTATGCGGCACCAACCATGTCATATAATTTTGCACATTTTATAAACGAGCCGTCTCCTGGGCAAAGGGTAAATGCAGAATTTAACAATGACAAACAATGTTTGACAACAATACCTATACTGAAGGGCGAGGAAATTCTTGTTGATTATGGTGATGCCTACCCCAGAGATTATAACACGGCTTTATATGTCACACTTGAACTTAATGATTCTGAAACGGTTTACCCCACAGAAGTAAAGGATTGGAAAAAAAATGATAAAGGTGAACTTCAAAAAGGTCTTTTTGCAACTGCCACAATCCCATTGAATACCCCAGTTGCAAGAATGAAAGAACCCAAAATAATAACACAAAAGGAATTGGAAATCACACATGCTGAAGAATATGAATTTAGAAACGACTACAACGATCCTGATCCTATGAAAGGAAATGATACCACTCATGTTAAAGCCTCGCGGGGTAAGATATTTTTGGAGATGGCTTTTCATAAATCAAAGGATGTTTCGTTGGAAAATGTTCCAAAATGGTGGTATATGAATTACCCTAACAAGGGTGATAAACCAAATGTAGAAATGAAAATTGTTGATAAAGTACTTTATTGGCTAACAACAAAAGTTATCCAAGAAGGCGACCAGTTGGTTTACGATTACAAAGGTGAACGAGATGGTGATGGTTCATTTACCAAACCAGTTGCCGGGCCAGCGAATTCAAACCCTAACACAAAACCGTCGAAAGGGCCAGCACCCGAAAGAGAATCATCATCCGATGATGAAAACGATACACATAATATAATTTCTGAACACGTATCACCTACACCTGCTAATGATCCCACTATTGGCCCTGACCCTAAACGAAGGAAAACATTATATCCCATGCCTCTCCCAAAAGAACAAATAATTGAAATGAATTATCCAGATTCGCCACCTATACATGGCGGCCATGACATACCATTCGTCGATGAGGAAGATAGTGAGGATGAGGAAGATAGTGAGGATGAGGAAGATAGTGAGGATGAGGATGTTACTTACATCAGCAGTGAAAGCGAAGAGGAAGATGGTAGTGCCGATAATCCATACAGATTATAGGACTCGGAGGACTCGGACCAGTAACTATGCGTTGGCTAATAATTGCAATATTAGTCCGGTAAACATCGAAAAGTATACAGTGTAACATTTTCGTTTATTACTCCGCATACTAGACTTTGTTCAAACTGAGCGTTAAAATGAACGCTCTGGCAAAAACACAATGATCCTTCATTGGTCGCATATTCATAGTCACAACCCATTTCTGTTGAATCGTAATTGTAATTGATCGGAGGACCGTTAAAAGTTAAATTTGCTAGCCCTACACACAAGGAGTTTGCATAATTGGCTTGAATAATATTTTGGTGAACAATTGTATCTGCGACCTGACACGATGTTGATGATGGACACGAAAAAGTAATCGGTCCAAAAAAATGCTGATTAGGTTGTATCCAACTGTTTCTTAAATTCACAGAATTGAGCGATTCTACGCTGTAACCCCAAGTGGATGCTGGTGTGGTAAAATCTATTGGAAGTGCCGCTTTTTCTGTGTAAGATTCACCTCCACACACATTTTCGCCATTACTCAAAACAAATGGATCATACGGATTCAGCGCAATACCGGTCGAGAACCCGCACAAAGGAGCTATGGTCGTTGTAGCTGTTGTGGTTATGGTGCTTGTCATTGTTGTGGTTATGGTGGATGTTGGTGTTGTTGTTATTGTTGTTAATAAATAACATTCATTTTGTGCACTTGTCACTTGGGCCCAGACCCGCAGTGGTGCAATATTATTTTTGGGATTCTGCACAATAAGCGTTAGAACGGACGAATCTGAGTTTGGTTGAATGAGAAAATCCTCGTAGGGATAGTAATAGTTGTACATAGCGTTCTCGTCGACTATTGGCACAGATTCATTGTGTTGAACATTACCAACAATTACTTGGCCATTTATTGAAAGTATGGTAAAATTATAATCTGATTGTATTCTTAGACATTGTAGTGCGGACGAGCCATAATATAGTGCAATAGCTTGAGCAAAAACAGGTATTTGTATTGTTTGAACATTAATATTTGTGATCATGAATTGTTCGTGTTTTGAAATAGGTTGCCAAATATTTTCTTGTGCTAAAGCGGCATGACGATAAATACATGCCTCCTGATCGCACGCAAATGCGGTGATGGGAATATTTTCAATAATAGTATTATTTTCAGTAATAAATTCTCCTGTTTTTAAAATGGTAAAATCAGGACCGTTTAATGATAGCCGGCCATCGGTAATAATAAATCCAAATTTCCTGATGTTGGAATCGGCGCAAACAACATTGTTATTATTTATACAGATTCCGCTTATGTTCTGTACCTGTTCATATGAAAATATGACCCGAATGTCAACAAAGGGTGTGACGGGGACAGGGACGGGGACGGGGACGGGGACGGGGACAGGGACGGGGACAGGGACGGGGACGGGGACGGGGGCAGGGACGGGGGCGGGGGTCGGCGTTGTACAATCACCTGCATAGTTGGTAATATCTATCTCTGTTCCATTACATTTCGCGATACCCTCTTGCGATAAATACGCACTATTTTGGCCAAAGATCTTCACATTACAATCCGTACAATCCCAAGGATTATTGTGTAAAATCCTATATTTATGGAAAAAAAGATCACATGGGTTAAAGTAAATGATACACGAGCATTATGTGAAAAGAAAATAAGATAACTTACAGTGAGGTCAAACTCGTCAATTTGTCAAATATCGCGGCGGGAAGGGAGGCGATTTTGTTGCTGAATAAATCCCTATAACCAGAGACAAGGTTTCAATGTTTTGTACATGAACAGTCTTTTTTAATGACACAGCGAGATGCAGACACTTACAGATAAAGCAAACTCGTCAATTTGTCAAATATCGCGGCGGGGAGAGTGGCGATGTTGTTCCTCTGTAAATCCCTATAACAAAAACAAGATATAAATGTTTTGCACATACACAGTCTTTTTATGTCACTACGAGAGGAAAGAACAAGTTACTTACAGATTTTGCAAATTCTGCAAATTGTCAAAACTTCCCTCTGTTATTGCTGTCAACCCGAGGTTATTTAAATTTCTACAAAAAGGATGATTCAAAGTGAAAGGGTTATTATAATTTGTCATTTATATGTATTTTCCAAAACGGACGAAAATAGACACGGACTTACAGAAAATTCGCCATGCTGTCTGCGTTATCACAATTGAGGAGAACCTTTGTCATTTCGAATTCATCGCTCTCGCAGAGGCACCAAGACCCACTCCCTGACGATTTACAAGGACCGGTTATACCACCATCTACCCTCCATATTAAAAAAAAGAGAGCAAAGAATGACGTGTGCATGTTACCTTGCATAATATAAAATAATCTGTACAGGGCTTATAGTAAAATGACCATTTGCGAGATGGTTTCTCCTGTATGGGACATTATTAGTAATTTGTCCCAATGTCTGTGTTTTGTGAATAAGATTACATTTTACAGCGTACAATGGACCGCACCTATGCTGAAATTGTGAAAATCAACAACAACGTGCAAACCAATGTTCCTGTTTCAACGACTGTTGGATATGTAACGTCTAAATTTTAAAACAGAGCACAAAATGAAAGCACTTGAATTAAAATACGTGATTGCCTACATGGCACTGTTTGCCACGGTTGTGTTTAACACGCTGGCTGTGGTTTTCATTAATAGCAATCTGTCGCAGAATAATATTTATTGTGCTGTTGAAGAAAACGCAATACTGCAAGAGACTTTTTATAATAATGTTTTAAACCAGATTATGCCGCTTATCATTGCCCTGCATGTCATCAGTTGTGTTACAGCCATTACAATTGCCATTATTGCATCGTGTGTAAATTTGAACGTATACACCTACCATTTTATTTGTCTTGCCCTTTTCTGCAGTCCGTTATTGTTGGCCGTTCCTGTGATGATAATGGCCATAAATCATGCGTTATACCATGCAGTGACAGAACTTGGCAAAACCTATGATTGCAATATCAATTTTTTCTTTGCGCATAAAATTATCCTTCCCTTTGCTATTAATGGGACAGTGATGGGCATGTTAACTGTTGGGTACTTTATCTTTTACTTATTATTATACAATAACCGGTTTTGTTTTGACAGTTTGTACACCCCCACACTCCTTTTAAATGCGGGAGCCATAGATGCATTACAACTGGATGAGGAGGAGCATGACATTTTGGGTGAAGTTAAAGCCGATATGGCTGCTATGAGCAGTGACATGTAGATTTGTTTGGCATTTTACAACCTTGATAAAAATGCCATCCAAAAGTAAGCGTTTATTGTTGCCGAAACGGCTACGATCTGATCACAACTTTTCGCAACAAAAGTTTACCAAGCATGGAGGAAAGGTGGTTATTGCACGAATTGAAAAATGCATCATGGCTGTGCTTTCAACCATGCGAGACATCATGCCGGAAAAACGTAACATAACCGTGCACATTTTTCGGGCCGCCTTAAACATGATGTGTTTAAATGCCAAGACTCTACAAACGGCATCCAAGGACGATTCTTGTCGTCCACTTTTGCGCCAAACTGCAGTGTACAATATTATCAAGAAATTTTTTCCTCGTGTTGGTGTCTGCGCAAGTACAACCAAATGCATGACCGCCTTTTTTAACGCTCTTACTGAAGAACTGATTATCGCAACAAAGGCTGAAGCCAACAAATCACGGCGTTCCATGCTTACGGAACGCGACATACAGATTGCAACCCTTTATGTTGAAAATGTCTGCGTGTTGTTAAAAGGCTGCAACGATGCCGCCTTTGTTCCGTCTAAAAACTAGAGCATTACCTATATAAGACGCATACACAACACATAGTAGTCTATCACAGTCATGGAAATGTTATTGTTTATTTTTTGCTCTTTTGCATTTTTTGTCATGTTTGTCAGTTTTCTTGCACTTTTTCGTAGTATGCGAGAAAATTACCCGGTCAGTTTTAAACCAAAAAATAGACTTTCAACTGCAATCCACATTTTACACACGCAGCATAATAAACATGACTAGTTATATTTGTTTACATGGTCTGTCTTCCCAAGTTCAAAAAAAACTCTACCGCACTCATGCTAAAGATTACTATAGTCGCTGGATCTGTTGTCAACATACTTCTTGCGTTGCCGTGCCCTGTATGTGGCCCGTAGATCAACTAGCAGCAGAATGGAAAAAAATGTCCACGTGCAGGTCGAATCTTGTGGCGGAAGCAACACGCTGTTACAAATGTTTCAAGGCCGCCAAATACTTGTGCGTGTATGGTGGGCATATGGTTTGTGCTCAACATGTATACCCTAACCATGAATGGAAAACAAAAACAAAAAGTCCATTTTTTTGCTGTGGTCCTGTTTGGCCAAATCCATGGCGTCATATGCATATTGACGACACGTCTGACATTTTAGAACATGACACGGTTGGACGATCCGCATCTTATAATAAGGACATGCTACGGCTATGTCGGGCAAGTTGCGACTCGTCCGACAAAATCCAAATAACGATGTGGGCACACCCAACAGACAATTATCCACGTCAAGAATTTTTACCACGGTTTGTCGTGGAAAAACATCTCCAGGTTTGGCGTATAAGTCTTTGTCAACTACCAGCAACAATGGCAATATCACAACTTACGCTGCAACGTTGTCATATCTTTTGGGTAACGGCATCCTTAAAAGCTAATCTTAATCATATTTTAAAACGGTATAACACATTACCAAGGAATAGTAAACTCTACATCCACCGGCAGCGGTTTTACATGCTCTTACAGTACGAGGCAGCCAAACAAGTTGAATGTGTCGTTTGCCAGCAAAAACAACACGTCGATGATTTTGTCAAAAGCTCGTGCTGTTTGTCACCCTTAGACGAAATGGAGCCATGGCCTTCATTAGTCGTTGGTTAAAATAAAGACCATGTAGTGCGGGGTTGGTCCATCTGGATCGAAATGTGTAAAATATTGCGCGTTAGTTACGTAAATTGTTTTTGGATGTGCTTTCATTACATCTGCTTTTGGTGGTATTTTTCCTGAACAAAATTGTAGTTTCAGGTCAGAGTCAATATCGGTCAACACCAGTTCAAGATAAGGAACAGAAATTGCATCCGCATACATTTTGCGTTTTTTTGCAAATTTTTGAATAGTGGCGTCTTTAAATTCTTCCAGTGTTGTGCTTTTGCCAATCTTTGCAGCACAACCAAACTGGCTGTTGGAGCCCTGTTTCAGAAGGTTAAACACGTTTTCAAGTACGGGCAAATCACTACTTTTCATTTTTTCTACCACTAATCGTCGTAATTCCTTTATCCGTGCGTTGTTATCTAGAAGGAAGGGCAAGATAGGATATGCTTGACAAATAGAATCAAACAAACAGTTACCATCTGAAACGGTTGTTACAAGTTTAACATTGTTGCCAGCCACATTTTTATTGTTATTCACCCCGCTTGCTGTTCGGTTCAAATAGTTAGAGTTTGGGAAGTACATTGGTTGCGCTGCAGCAGCGCGTAGTCTCGGTCGACCAGAAGGGGGTTCTGGACTTTTTTCCTTTTTTCGTTTCGTCGTCGGTTTTTCTTTCTTATCAGGTTCAAGTGATCCCGGTATAGTTTCCAATACAACACTATTTTTTAGCATTTTTAAGTTGTCGGTAATAAAATCAGCAAATGTGCCGTGTACCGGATTATATTGAAACATCAAGTTAGCCGTTAAAAACGATCGATGCTCACAAACAATATCAATATAAAGATCTAGGTATCGATTCTTAAGAAGATAATCCGTTTCACGATCATTAAAATGGGCATCATGAGATCCATCCACGGCTGTTTTTATTATAGGATGTGGATTTTCTGGTTTATTTGCATGATTCCAAAACTCTGTTAGGTCTTTATCTTCATGTAAATCTGTAACATTCCCATTCCACGCAACCCATCGCGCGAATTTTTGAAAATCAGGAACACAAAACGTTGAAATTGTCTTAAGTGCCGCTTCATTTTTTCGTTTTTTTTTCTTGCTAGGTTCAGGTGACCCCGGTGGAGTTTCCAATACAATTTTTTTTTTGAGCTCTTCAATGTTTTGGTCAATAAAATCAGCAAATGAGTACTTGTTTTCTACCGGATTATATCCAAATCTTTCGTTAGCTTCTAAAAATGATATTTCTTCACAAACAATAGTAATGTAAAGATCTAGGTACCGATTCTTAAGAAGATAATCCTTAACACTATCATTAAAATAAAATTTATGGGAATCATAGAATTCATTTACAGCTGTTTGTAATTTAGGATTTTCAAAATTAAGCAAAAATTCTGTTAAGTCATCCTTTACTTGCATGTCTGAATCGTCCTTATTCCACGCAACATATTGCGCAATTTTTTTAAGATTAAGACGACATGCTTCGTCACTTTTGCTATCTGCCATGACGACGGCCTTAAAATAATTAATTATGCCTTGGTTTAGCTATATACAACAAGGCATTTTTTAATGAAACAAAGAAAAAAATTATTTTCGACAAAGTGTTGCCAATGCTGAGCGACTGTTATCCTTTCTCCGTTCATTTTCCACGACCCATATTCCATTAAGTCGAACGCCTGAAAAAATATCATATAAAAAAATACCACCATAATTTTTTGGTGGTCCTGAAATGTAGGGAGGACGACGTAAATTTTTGCTGCATTTCTTGTTTCCTTTTCTGTGCGGTCCTGAACATCGGTCACAACCTTCCATCCCACTGCATGGCATTTTTACAAAAACTGTATATTCTGTTGCTGATACTTTTTTTATTATTTGAAACCGGTTGTAATTGCTGCCTATAATTTCAGGAACAATTTTGTACCAGTGCGGAACTTTAATAGCATCATCCATTATGATGCCTTATCAAGTCATACTTTGTTTATTGTCGCGTGTTCTTTTGGTATGTATACCAATGGCCTTCTCAACCGCACTTATACCTTTGCAACTTTTTATTCTCTGTCTTCTCTTGTACATGAATATGTTATGGATCACCACAAAATCAACGTGGCAATATTACAATGTGCATTTTACGTTCTATTATCTTGCGTTTTGGTTTTGTGCAGCAAGCCACCTTTGGCCAGTACTGTATCTTGTCAGTATTATTTTTGTTGGCGACCTGTGCTACAGTTTATTAGCAATGAATGCATGGCGGCCATTCTGTGTTGATATATAACATAAGACACACGAGAGCAATAATCCTGACATTAGACTTTAGAAAATGGCAAATACAATATATCATTTTTTTAATACGCAGACGAGCGGCATATTTACCTCAAGAATTTATGAGTGGATCGACGCTATAAGAGCCTCCTCTGGACAAGAATCTACAATCCTTGAATTGCATGACGCTGACGGATATAGTAAATTACGTCTTCGTTATACTCTAAAAAAAGATCTTAATAAAGAAGAGTATAAAGCAATTATAACAAACCAGGAGATGTGTCGAAACGAACTCCAGGGTGTGATGCCCTTTCTTCCAGACATTTTTGTGGATATGAGTTTTTTATATAAGGACTGGTGGCAACCACTTGCCTTTTGTAATGCGGACAAAATTGATGAAGATGACGAGCCTGAAAAAAAAGGTGGCTACAGATTAGATTTAATATGTTCTCGTGTAATTTATGATTCCTCGTCAAAGAGTGGGTTATTTTCGCCACCCTCAAATCAACACAATTTGAACATTGGGAAAATATGTCATTATATTTGTGTAAAAGCATTGATGTCGCAATCTTCAGGATTTTATTTAACAGCCGTTGAAGGAAAACAAAACTATTATAAAAGTCTCGGGTATGAGCTAGATACAGGTCCAAGTTCAAATGACGAAATGATGTTGAAAAATTTTCCACTTTTGGAATCAAAAGCGATGCTACAAATAAATAGTTTAGGAATGAACACACAACAATTGCAATGAACTATTCATTCTACAACCAGAATGGAAAATGACCGTCTTGCCTGGTACCAGGCGCAAAATCAAATTATGCGCAAAATGCTGATCCGCCTCTACAACGACATTGCCATGTTACCGTCTGACAAATATGAACCCACAGATTATGTTGATGATGACAATGTCCAAAAAGAAAAAAATGAGTATGATGGTTTGGTCGCTATTGTTCTGTCACTTCAGGAATGTGTGGAGTTGCTACATTTGCCGGAGCAGGAGGAAAGGGAGAGTAACATAGAATAGAATAGAATAGCATAGACTGGGGGTTACATTTTATATGGTGGCGGGGGATTACGTTCCGCAGATTTTGTAATTAGTTCCGCTCGGGTGCTGGCCACCTGTTTTAAACGTGTCAACACGGGGCGCGTGCTTTTTGTAACAATCACTTGATATAATATTGTGCTGTACAACCAAAATAAAACAATCAGCCCAAGTTCCGCAACCCCTGTAAAAAGAATTACAGTTAGTTCTAGATTATAACCATTGCAGTTTAATCGAAAAGGGTCAAACGATATGGGATCATTTGGGTTATTGCACAAGCCCGCATGCCCTGCCCGGGTTGCGTCGTCATAATGACAACAGGTTTCATTGTACCGTGGCAATGCCCAATGAAAATAAAGGTTCCAGGTTCCTACCAAACACCATATTAAAAACATGTTGGCAATAGCCAAATCTGAACGTGACAGCACAATGTGCGGAAACCCAAACAAAATAGAAAAAGGATCAAAAAATAAAATTCCAAGCCGGTGCAGATTAATTTCATGTGGAACAAATGCCGGTGCTTTACCATCCTCATTGTTTACATGAGTATGAAACATATGCCAGGCTGATTTTTTTAATAACATCGTTTCCTCTTCATTTTTGTTTAAATGTTTGTGGTCGTCAATCAAGTCAATCATTCCCGTGTAGCTGCCTTCCACGCCATACCGCACCCGATCAACAAAATTAAAGGCCAAATACGCATGAATTAATAGCGATAGAAAGAGCACGCCGCCAAAAACGGCGTTTGAAACCCAAATCCAGGTGCTCATGGCATGGTACGAACCAACAATTTCAAAGATGTTTTTACCCCGGTTGATTTCTGAATTAGGATTAGAACATAATCCTTGATTGTAGTCATCAATCGAGCTGGTTGAATAACACGACCAATTCTCATAAATGACGTCGGCGATCCCAAAGGTGAACAGACCAATAAAAATTGCAAGAATGTTTAACCCACGACGAAAATACACAAGCGCGCGATCCGTGTGCACAATACTATGTTCACTCGACCACAGCAATGACGATAAATTTAACGAAAAAAGAATAAACCGATCCAACATTTGTTCGCTCGTCAAATGTAATGTTGTCTCCTCCGCGGTTGATCCCCACGGACGAGAGTGCACCTGGGTCCCAACATGTTTTGTTTTAGCCCTTCGACAAACAAAAATGGCAAACCCAACAAAAACACAAAACGCTAGAGCCAAAGCTGTGATGGTTGGTATAAACCATGGCTCCATAATTCCTATCTGTAATGTTTAATTCAAGTCCACTAATACATGGCATATACCCAAAAAAAATCTACGATTCTGAACTGGTCTAAATTTGTAAAATTTATAATATCAAATGTGCCCTATATGTCTCGCTCTTTTAAATTGCATCCCATCGGTTCAGGCACACGTAACATTTTTTGCAATTTTTGCAACTCAATAAATGTTTTCACCGTGTTTGGGTTAGGCGGTCCATCTTTTGTTAAACACGTGTTGGCAGTTCGTTGCAAAATAATTGTTGTCTGACGTAAGGCTTCTTGACGTGCAAGCCAGTTGTCTGCAACGTGTGCACTAAAGTGGGCATATATTTGCGGGATCGACCACACCGGGTGATTGATTTTTTCTTCTTTTTTTTTTTGCCAGGACAGGACGTTCACTAATACTGGCCGTGTTTTTTCATTATAGTATTTTCCAACAAAACGCACAAATCCCGCAGGACTTAATTTATTCTCAATTTGCACGCCGGCAATCACCTTGTGCAATTGGGCAATAGGCTTGTTACCACTTGCCGTTGTAAACGTTTCAGGGATTTCGCACAAGGGACAAAAATGTTCATCCACTTCTAATTGTTGCGCAGTGTCCCAGGTGTCCACATAGGCTGTGCTGTCATCAGGAATGTCGCCACTATCATCACCAACAAAAGCCATTTTGCAAGACTCGCAGTTTTCAATATTTTCTCTGTCACGCATATAAGTGTACAAACCTACACCAAGAGTATTATCACACAAGAAGAATCAAAAAATGGAAACTATTGATGCGTTACCCAATCCCCAGCCTCCCGTAACTGGCCGCACCAATTTAGCCACCGTTACTTATCCGGTTATTTTAGCAACAGATACACAGCGAGGGGTTTCAAAGGAAAATTCTGAAATTATTTGGGATGTTCCTAGCCCAAAACCCGTCATTGACCAGTTTGCAATTTTACTTACCAAGAAAAATCTTCCTCTTCGCCAAGGAAGCAAACATTTGCCCGTTTTTTCACGCCTAAACAATATGAAATGCTCACACTCTTCCAGAGATAAAAAAAAAATGCGAACTGCTCTTCAAAAAGAATTAAAATTTGCAGGTATTGCATTTACTGGCGTCGAAGAAGGCTTTGGCGATGGCGCGCCAAGAATGATTGCCAGCGTCATTGGCGGTAGTCATACAGTCATGAGCTATAATTACAAGCACAGTCCCACACCTCTTCGACCAGGTGCTACGGTTCGTTGGACATTGCCTCGATTGCCTGATGATAACAGCAATGTGGTCACTAACCCTCCAGTCCTTTATCATGGCGCAAGTGGCAGTGGTGTGTTTGCCGAACTGGAGGAAGTCACGCCCGCAAGTACATTAGCTGCCATTTATGAAAATTTAAGAGACGCCTCGCCTGCAGAATTAGGAAAATGGGAAGCCTTTAAAAAGCACATGAAAGATTGCCCCTGTCCAGCCCCGCTTACATGCGATCATTTTACAGGGTCGATCTCATATCTTCTTGACCAAATTCAAGCCGTCAACGAACGTGAAATTGGTGTTGTCATTCAAGATAATGGTAAAGGGTCAATTGATATCCGGCTCAAGTAAGACGACACGCGCAATTCCAAATTGGAGCGAAGATGCCAGACGGCAAATGCGGCCATTCACAACCCGTGCACCTGTCAACATACTCAACATGACAAATAAACGTGCTGCTCAACTTGAGAAACGCTTAACGCAAAAAGAAATCCAATAAATGATTGATTGTTTCATTTTACTGTCATGTCTTTTTTTTCTCTTGTTCGTCAATTTCAACTTGGTCAATGGCATGAACTTGTTGCATCACACATGACCCCAAACAAATCATTATGCATTCCCATGTTACAAGCCGATTATTATATCCCAGATATTGTCATGCACCAGGTTGTAACAGATTTTATGGCCTTAGATCTTTGTTATGTGGACAGGCAGGACGAGAATTACTTGTGTGTGAACCTTGATGCAATATTAGACATTCTTGCAAAATTAAAACCTGTATGTAACCACGTGTTTACCATGCAGAGTTTGACGGCAAGTTTTGAAATACCAGAACGCCAATTATACCTGTAAAAATCATTCCAAGTTCGGCCTCAAAATTACTGGTGTTGGGAATACCATAATGTGTTGCAGGTTCTTGCACCAAAATATATGAATAAAAAATAACATAGACACAGATGATCAGAAATTGGAGGTGGGCAAAAGCATATTCTTGTGTTGGGTTAATACTTGTAGAATAAAATTGCATGAGTTTTTTTGGTGAAGGTTTATTCATGTAGATAATTAGCATGGTCAGGGTCAGATAGTGCACAATAAAACTTCCAATATTTGCCAAGGCAAGACCATAAGAGTCAATTGCGTTTTCGAGCATTTCAGCATGAGCGACCATCATGTAAACAACAGAGACGGCAGTTGCCCATTCACAGGCAAACAATATTGGTAAAAAAGTATTGTCTAAAAAACGGTGCCACGGACCATATTCATCTTTTAGAATAATGGAATAGATAAAAAAAAAGATCGACTGCAGTGTCCAAACCCACGAGGTAAAATTTAGCCAAGCTTTTGGTGCAGTAATCAAATCAAAAATAATCCAGCCAATTCCGACCGCTGTCCATGCATAAATCAATGATGCAAAGTAATGCATTATTTGCGATCTTGTGTTTTATCTGATAAACATGTCGTTCATAAATGACATTTGCAAAGAGGATAAATCATGGTCTACACGTAAACAAGCACGTAACAGTAAACCAGTTACCAAGAAACGGGAAATAAGGCCGAAACCAAAAACAACAGATTATGGTGCCGTTTTAATTATCAAACAGTCTGGGCCCCACCCGTCATCACAACATCCGGATTCGTGTGACTGCACTTCTTAATGTGGTTTTTTGATTACCATAACCTAGATAATAGTGAGCAGATAATTCGATGGGCGTTTTTGTTTGCTGCACCAACCTTGTTTGATAATTTTGAAAATACGGCTTTTTCTACATTGCATTTATTTATTGGAATTCTGCTATTGACGTTTTTTCATTACTGTAAAACGTGCCTCTGTTATCTAAAAAAAACACTCACGTCGACTTCCTGGTTTCATTACGGTCGAGTGTTGACCTTTTTAGCGCACATTATTTTTAATTGTAATGTTGCTAGCCAGATCTGGACAGGTCTTGTTATTTCAAAAATTGTGGCCGGCATGTTTCAATACCATAACAGCCTTCAAGTGTTTTGGTCGTTTGCCGTAACTTTAATTTTAGGACTTAGTGTATTACAAAGTTCATTCAACGATGTTGAAACATTACGCTGAGAACCAAAAAAATAAACGCAATTTAACCAAGTTTTTTTAACGTGAGGGATAGTTCTTTGGCTTCAGATGTAAAATCGTTCGCTAACGCAATAAGTTCAGAAGCATCTTTTTCAACATCTAATAGTGTTCCTGCACGTAAGCGTTGTAATTTTTCCATCATAATTATCGGATAGCGTAAGAGATTGATAGCATCGGCCATACTCGCATAGTCATGACTTTCATTTGAAAATGTAACCGCTTGGCCATGAATGGTACAACAAAGGCTCTTGCGTTGAATGGTGAGTAAAGTAACATTTTTAATTTCGTTTTTCTTAAAAAACATGTTGGTAGGTCCGCATTGACTCTCGAGCCATTTTTTTACCGTTCGCTCAATTTGCAAACGACCGTTGTGTTTACTCGTCAATAAATATTCCGTAAAATTTTTCTCCGACGCGGACATTCGTTGGGCAATCGCTTCAATATTAAACAGCACTTGTAAATTTGCCGTGTACTGCGCCGATATGCAACATTCGTAAAACGTCGTTTCAATATAAGCCTGCATTCGTTCCTCATTTGTCATTTCACCGTCGTTGGTCGTTTTTCCAATGACGTCCACTTTTCGCCGTTTACCCTCCTGCATGGCGTTCTACGACCACCCCCGTGTCAAGGAAAAACACTGTGTACGACAACCAGGGGTTGGCTTTTCTTACAAAGGTACGCGCCTCCTTGGTATTACCGAATTTTTAAGACGTACTTACTATCCGGTATTTACTGCAACAAGACGATCCAAAGGCCGGGCTGTCACAAAAAAGGGAAAACGCAGTAAAGGTTTGATTATGGGGTCAATCGCTGATACCGCAATCACTACCTATGTCAAGACCGGGAACACACGTAAAATGGCAGCTTGTCCTGCCGCACGACGGCTTGCAGCGTTTCTGCATTGCCATAAACTCAAAATTGTCGACGCACACGTTCTTATTTTTGAACCAAATTACGGAATCGCCACCGAAATGGATGTATTGTGCCACGGTGCAACGGGCCTCATTGTGATTGAAAACAAAACAACCCTGCAAACAAGAGCTGAACACGAACAAACTTACCGTCGCCCTGACCGCGATCAACCAACATTACTTCGCGGTCTTTACACCCTACACAATAGTGAATATGTCCATCACCAGTTGCAATTAGCCTGCATGCTAATCATGCTAAAAAATACCTACAATATTATTGCTACCGGTCATGTCCTAGTTGCAAGTTCAGACGGTTTAAATCATTATCCCATGAATCAAGACATTTTAAATAAATTGGCAGCTTCTCTCTACACCCGCAAACATTTTCATCCTGCCCCAAAATCTTTAGACCAATCAATTCCTCTCATAAATTATGCCTTTCGGCCTTTTGTTCCAAAACAACCGCAACCAGTTATTGAAGAATGCCCGCCAACCATCACTAAATTTTTCCTAAAAAATGCGCCAGCCGCAATCGATACCTGTGTCTTAAATTATAATACCGGCAAACTTTCTTTCTTACAACGACCCGATATTAATCTCGACATGACCGTCGATCTTTACGCAGAATCTACAACCACCGTATATTTGTTTTTAATAAAGTCAACACTACTTACGCAAAAAGAATGTGCAAACATTATTGACATTCACGCGGCCGTCTTGCCATCGGGACACAAAGCATCATTTTACGCCATCTGTTCTTTAGAACTTGCGCTGGCTGCACGGGCTTTAAATCAGCCCAAAAAAATTGAACTTCGTGTCTTGTATTTACCCACCGGCGCAAAACCCTACCTCCGAAAAATTCCCATTTCCTATCTGTCCAAACTGCGTTAAAAAATCACGCATTACTATATATGCTAACTCTCTACAACATTCATTCGAACGTATTGTATACGCCATGACTTCCAAACATGGTACCTGTGTCGCCTCTTTTAATGGCGCTCAATATGCGGCACCCTATGTGAAAAATAGTATATCCCAAAATGCCCAAGACGCCGTCGGTGCTTTCTTTGGTGGTAACCGCCCCGAAGTTCAGTTTCAAGCTCCTGCTTTTGGCCAACAAACTGGTCCAACTACTGCCTTTAGTACAACCACCGAAGCACGCCGCTGGGATCATGTTATTAATTCTTACCTGATTATGGAAAAAATGCACGAACATCAAAAATTTCCGCTCGTGCTAGCTCCCTTGGAACTGGCCAAGGGCATGACTTTTACTACCCGCGTCTTTACCTCCAACCTTGAAGCTCCCGAAGAAGCCCCGGAACACGTTCCCGCCCCTTTCAGTACAACCCAATGGAGTGAAACTAAAACTGCGCTCACCATGGTGCACCGTAGCGTTAAATTTTCTCTCCATGAACTTAAAACCGAAAAGGGTCAACAGGACTACAAGGTGCATTTGAGTAATTTGGCGCTCATGTTTTTGCGCGACACACACAATGTTGTTCTGCGCAAATTCGCGCGCCAAAATACTTTAATGCAGGCTCTTATGAGTTTTTATCCCCCTAATAAACGCATGCACAAGGAACTCATGCACAATACTATTCGCAGTTTTGGGATGCTCAATGTTAACCCTGCAGGTTTAGACGCGCTCGTCTCTAATGTCAAACAAGTTGGCACGACCCAAAATGTTGACTACGATAGCTGTGTCGTTCCTTACGGCAGCCTCAGCAATCTTGCACTCAGCCGCAACAATTTTGTTCTTACCGAAACCGCTATTACGCTCTCACAACAACTTGCAAAAATGGCCGATATTAACCACCCCGCCAAAATCCCAACTCATGTGTTTCAAAATAACTTTAACGTTTTTCAACACCAAAAAACTGCCGACCAGATGCAAAATCCCGACAATGATCCTCTTGCGAATGTTGCCGTTGTTGCAACCTATCATCCCTTTGGCAGCGATTCTTATTACATGCCTGGCTCGCGTGACATTCAAGTCATTTCTGCCAGTGCAAACGGTTGGGCTACATTGAAAATGGATCAGGCCATTCGTTACCTCGGTCTTCCAGATGAAGAAATCAATTATGAGTATAAGTTCGGAATGCGCATGCCGTCAGATACCAACTCTATCTGCGATATTTTTAAATATGGTGCGAGT
>Ga0115566_10001798_pt1 | contig 18127 bp, 14 predicted proteins | sample COGITO_mtgs_1204_3_FD_87173 | JGI IMG/M metagenome (GOLD analysis project Ga0115566, IMG submission 87173) | Pelagic marine microbial communities from North Sea - COGITO_mtgs_120405 | ecosystem: Environmental > Aquatic > Marine > Epipelagic | place: Germany:Helgoland, sampling site Kabeltonne...
AAGAGTGATAATAAAAGAAGTAAATATTCTCTCTGCGGCCAAAAAAGATGAGCCGATACTGCCAGCAAAATACCAGCATAAAAATATTTACAAGATCAGAATAAATTTCGGCAGTGATATTAAAACAATGTCAAAGCAGTTGTTTTAATAATGCAGGACTTAATGACAATCTACTCGTGCTATTTTCATTGGCCCTATATATAAAACTAGAACTGCCAGATCAAGCGTCCGTAAAAATTTCGTCCCAGGCCTGGCAGTCTGTCACGCATCGCGATGTCAGGATTAAAAGCACGATTATATCCGGCAAGATGATCCCGATATTCACGGTCCATCAAGTTATTGATACCCAGCCCTATTTCCAGATTGCTCAGCGGATAAACGCGAGTGTTAAAATTTAAAAGACTGTAGCCGCCAGTAGTATGCTCTTGATTAGTTGCCGACACCCGATCCTGACTTGCATAAGTAATACTCTCAAGACTCGCCATCCATTTATCAACTGTCCAGTTAGCAGCCAGTAAAAAATTGTCTGGAGATATCCGGTAAAGATTATCGTTAACATCCTGTCTTGCACCTCTGACCATGCTGAGATTCGCCTGGAAAGATAAACTTTCATTGAACTGGAAGTGTGATTCCAGATCCAACCCATAAAGTCTTGCATCAACATTATTAAATTGCAGAGGGTTGGCAGAACCCATGCCCATATTCGCCATCATCACCGCAAACTGATTTGCCGCCATATTTGTAGCAGGTGTGCCTTGAATATAGTCATCTACTTTCTTGTAAAAAACCCGGGGATAAAAAGAAACACTCCGACGCTTATAATCAAAACCTGCCTCCACTTCATGAGACCTTTCAGAATCAAGTGCGGCATTTCCAATATAAGTAATTCCATCCGCCAGCCCACCTGTTGCTTCCATTGGTAACCAGAGGTAACGCTCTTGATAAGAAGGCGCGCGCATTTTTCTCGCAGCCCCCAGATACCAAATCATAAAGTTTGATGATTCAACACTTAGCCTGGCGAACCAATCCACATTAGTATAATCATGATCCAGCTGCTGAGTGTTAAATCCACTGGCAAGCATTGCCGCCATGTTATTCATCATCACTGGCATGCCTGTCACAAGATCCATAGGATTCAGATTCCCATTAATCTTGCCGGCGTCCATGGCCACCTGATTAACACGCAAACCCGCTTCCACGCCTATGCCGTCACTCAGACCAACTTCCTGTTCCAAGAAAATACCCAGGATATCCCTTTCAGCCTGATTAAAATTACTGATACCAAACATCATCGAATTAGGATTACTGATGTCTGCATCATGCACACTCCAATGCCCGTCCACCCCAACGCGACGCAAACCATTATTAAGTGGCTGCTCAATTTTCAGGGAAAAACCATAGTTATCACTTTCGGCAAAGGTGGCACGATAGCGCATTACACCTGGCGTCATCATAAAGTCCTGAGGAGGACGTCGCAGATGATAATTGGTCATCCAGTGTTCTATGGTGTTATAGGAGAAAGAGGAAAGAACACTGAAGGTATCTCCTTCCCAGCGATGATCCACATGCAGCAGTTTGCTATCGATTGACTGAATATCCATCGGCAAAGCAGGAGTACCCGCATCACCAGTATTATTTATAGCAAGACTAAGGCTCAACTCATGGTCCAGTCCTTGAAAACTATAAGCCAGGTCAATCCGTTCACGCTCATATTCCGAGGGCAATACTTCTCCGCCGGAAAAATCGGAATTACCAGCACTTTCCGTCATTAGTGATGTGCTGAATAAATGCGTATCGTTTGCCATGGCTAATGTAGCACTGGCAACATTACCCTTGTTCACAGACTGTAGCCCTGAATAAACTCTGCCGTTGAACACAAATTCAGCCGAGTCGGCAAACTCACCACCATAGGTTTTAGCGTCCATACTGCCACCGATGGTTTCCTGCCCAACGCTTACAGGAGCAATACCACGATGAACTGTCAGGGACTCAAGTATCGCTACGGGGGCATAATGCAGCGGGGTATCCATGGCATTGGGCCCACCCGAACTGATTTTAGATCCATTGACACTGATATTGATACGATCCCCATGCATACCCCGGTATTGGGCAATACCCGTCAACTCACCATTTTTGTTGAGGTTGGCGCCTGGCATCATACGTAAAAGCTGCGCAGTATCAGGGGGAGCAACAAGCGTTTCTTCGGTTACCAAAACACTATTATCTCTCACAGCGGTGATAACAATTTCCTGGATATCATCAGTCACACTCTGAGCCAGGGCAAACGTCGGACATAGCAAGGCCATTGTTAAAAGTAATTTCACGAATAAAACTTCAGGTGTAATTTGAAAGATAACTTGACAGGTAAATTGAGAAGTCATTCCAGCGACAATATCCGGTAATATGAAACCTGATTATTATAACAAATTACACTCTCGATGAGGTGTGACCAATTGTCACAGTCAACAAAATAAAACCCGGGCAATGTAATAACAGACCCATTAAAATAGAGTCAGCTGAAAGCCATGGTGGCATATTCAAAACCAGAATTATTAAAACTCAATGTCTCACGAAAACACCCCTTCCCCGGAACAAGCCTCTAAAGCCTCTGGTGTACCACATCAAGCCCAGCATTTAGGTAAAGGAATCCTGTTCATGATGGCCGGCTCCATTTTATTTGCCATAGCAGATGCCATGGCGAAACTGGTGACCCAAAGCTATCCACTGCCGCAGGTAGTATGGCTACGCTGTTTTTTCGGCATTACCCTGATTGCCACAGCCATTCTAATAAAAGGTAAGCCGGGGGATTTCAGGACATCACGTCCGAAGACACATCTTGTGCGCTCTCTTGCAGGCCTCATCATGACGGTGTGCATCCTGGTGGGCTTGAAATATATCCCACTAGGGGAAGTGACCGCCCTGGTATTTGCAACGCCAATCATAGTTGCTGTATATAGTATTACCGTACTCAAGGAGCCGATGAGCAAGGGCATGTTAACCGCGATACTGCTGGGTTTTATCGGCGTATTGATTGTTGTCAGACCTACTCCCAGTCATTTCCATATCGCTCATCTGGTGATGTTGGGCTTTGCACTGGCCTCGGCTTTTCTGAGCATTTCCGCCAGAGCGCTGGTAAAAACAGAATCGGCATTAACACTTAATTTTTATATCTATCCTGCCACCATCATTCTGGCGGCATATCCCGCCTGGCAGAACTGGGTTACCCCCGATCTAAAATCTCTTGCGCTATTATTTGGCGTAGCATTTTTTGCCACACTTGCACTTTTGTCCATTACCAAAGCCGTACATTGTGCCAGTCCTGCCAAAGTCACGCCGTTTGATTATTCACGCATCATCTGGACAATCAGTATCGGCTATTTTTTCTTTGATGAATTTCCCGACAAAGTAACCTGGCTTGGAATTGCAATTATCATTCTCAGTGGCATATACATCATCAGTAAAGGCAGGACTGTAAGAACAGACAGTACTGTAAAGTGAGTTAAAAAATAAAAGCCTTCACAGCTGAGATCAAGGCTTCACTTTTTTCTGCAAACATATTGGCAATAATAATTCACACCTTCAAATCTTTAAAATAGCCTTACCCCAGAATCCTCCCATCGCAGGCCTCTTCAATATCCAGCAAGTCCCGAACCTGGCTTGAGGCTTAACAGTTTCGCCACCGCAAGCAGAGTATTCTCCGGCGACAATGTTCTATTTTGGACATTTAATGTGGCTACAATTAATAAAATACAATATTATCAATAAGTTGAAGTTTTTACGCTTGAAAAAATTAAACAAGCGACTTTTGTTTATCAAGCAACTGCATTTCTGCAAAACTGGCTTTTTAAGATTTTTCTGCTATGTTTTTTGATTTCCTGCTTCAACTCCCGGAGCCATTGATGTAATGTTTTGCGTTAATACTATTAACACTTATTACATGTCCAATTTGAGTCAGGCACTAATTAACAATCGAGGGGAAATAAACCATGGAACTACGGGTTAACAACGAAATCCATGAAGTTGATGTCGAACCGGAAATGCCCTTGTTATGGGTTATCCGGGACATCCTGAATCTAAAGGGTACCAAATTTGCTTGTGGCATCTCCCAGTGCGGTGCCTGCACAGTTCATATCGATGGCGAACCTGTCCGATCCTGTTCTTATCCGGCCTCCGCTGCCCAGGGCAAGGAAATCACAACCATAGAAGGCATATCCCTGGATGCGTCACACCCGGTACAACAGGCCTGGGTCAAACATCAGGTGCCACAATGCGGATACTGCCAGTCAGGACAAATCATGGCAGCTGTTTCCCTGCTGGAGAAAAAACCCCGGCCCACCGATGCAGATATCAATGCGGCCATGACCAATATCTGTCGCTGCGGTACCTATAAACGCATACGCGATGCCATCCACGATGTTGCCGGCAATACTGCCGAAAACACACTAGCCTACGAGGCGTAAGGAGATCACTATGAATAAACAATTCAATTCCTCACGTCGCAAGTTCATGCTCACCAGTGCTGCCATCAGTGGTGGTTTTGCTCTGGGTCTGCAGCTACCTGTCAAGGCGCAGGACGCGGTTACTGGCAATGATATTAATATCTGGGTACAAATCAATCCCGATGATACGGTGACAATAAAGTACGCCCGTTGTGAAATGGGACAAGGCAGCATGACCTCCGCTCCTCAAATCGTTGCAGACGAGCTTGATGCCAGCTGGGATCAGGTGCATATTGAATATGTCGATGTAAACGAACATTTCCGTATGGACCGGGCCTGGGGCGCCATGGTTACAGTGGGTAGTCAGACTATTCGTAATTCCCAGGAATACTTGCGCAATGCCGGTGCTTCAGCCCGCGCCATGCTGGTTGCTGCAGCCGCAAGCGAATGGGGTGTGCCCGCAAGTGAAATTAATGTCAGCAATGGCGTGATCAGTCATGCCATCAGCGGCCGCGAAAGCGGGTTTGGCGCTTTGGCAGCGGCGGCGGCCGAACAGGCAGTACCGGAAACTGTTACTTTGAAAGACCCGGCAGACTGGCACATCATTGGTCAGTCAAAGCCGCGTGTGGATATTCCCCCTTCTGTTGATGGCTCACAGGTTTACGGTGTCGATGTGGAATTGCCAGGCATGGTCTATGCCTCTATGGCGACCTCCCCGGTATTTGGCGGCAGCGTTATTTCCTTTGATGCCACTAAAGCCCTCACACGCAAAGGCATCATTGATGTTGTTGCTATCGACGGTATCGCCGTTGCAGTGGTCGCCGACAACTGGTGGCGCGCCAACAAGGCCCTGGCGGAAGTTGAAATACAGTGGGACACCAAGGGCAATGGCGAAGTCAGCAATGAAACCATACTGGCTCAATTCAACGATAGTCTAGCCGCATCCGATGCCGCGCCAATGCCTAACAATACAGGTGATGCCGACCAGGCTCTGGCTAATGCTGAACAGGTACTGGAAGCGGATTATTTCACGCCTTTTTTAAGCCATTCACCCATGGAACCCATGGGCGCCACAGTACGTATTACTGGTGAGCGTGTAGATATCTGGGCATCCACCCAGTCACCGGAAGGTCTGGTCGGAGAGATGGTTAACGCGCTGGGCGTAGAAGAAGAAAACGTCTATGCACATCGGGTCCAGGCAGGTGGCGGTTTTGGCCGCCGCGGTGGTTCCAGCGATTACGCACGCGCTGCGGCACTGATTGCTGCAGAATTACCTGATGGCACACCGGTAAAAATGCTATGGACTCGTGAAGAAGACACCCAGCATGATTTCTACCGACCATTAGCCATGTATAGACTAAAAGGTGGGCTTGATGCTAACGGTATGATCTCTGGCTGGAAAGCCAGGATTGCCAGTGGCTCTATTCTTAACCAAATGCGTGGCGTACCTCTGCGCGGCGGCGTCGATTTCACGGCAGTGGAAGGTTTTACTGAACTGCCTTATAACATCCCCGATCAGTTTCAGGATTTCAAACTGACCCCTACTCATGTGCCGCTGGGTTTCTGGCGTACCGTGGGTTGGTCACAAACGCCTTTTGCCAGAGAGCAGTTCATTGATGAGCTGGCCATCGCTGCCGGGGAAGATCCCTATCACTTCCGCCTGAAGCACATGGCAGAAGATGAGTTGTCCCGTCACATCCTGGTAAAAGTGGCTGAGGCCATCGGCTGGGATGAAACGCCCGCTGCAGGTATTTACCGCGGCATCGCCACCACTGAACCTTATGGCAGCTATACAGCTGCAGCCGTGGAACTGTCAGTGAATGACGCTGGCGTGATCAATATTCACCGCATTATCCAGGGCATTAATACCGGCCACATGGTGAATCCTGATAATGTTATTGCGCAACTCGAAGGAGCGACGGTATGGGCTATCAGTGCAGCCATGTGGGGTGAAATAAATATCGATCAGGGTAAGGTGCAGGAAAGTAATTTTCATGACTACCGATTACTACGCATGGCACAAATGCCAGTCATTGATACCGTACTGGAAGCCACTGGCGGATTCTGGGGTGGTGTCGGTGAACCCGGCCAGGCGCCAATCCTGCCAGCATTTTGTAATGCTATCGCTGCGGCAACTGGTACACGGGTCAGATCTCTGCCTCTAAAACATCACGGCTTTAGTCTGGCCTGATCCACGCCATTTGACATAATGAACGAGCTCCCGGGTTGAGACATATATTACCCGGGAGTCTTGTTCAGAAATTATCAGTCAAATAAGGCACTGTGGAAGGCCAGCTTTTTAGACCGGATAGAACACCGGAATTAAAAAGCTCAGGCTTACCCACATCAGTACTGTGAGTGGAATCCCCACTTTAAGAAAATCATTGAATGAATACCCCCCCACTGTCATCACCAGCAAGTTGGTTTTGTAAGCCATTGGTGTGGCATAACTCATATTGGCACCAAACAATACGGCCAGAACAAAAGGCTCTACCGCTAATCCCTGTTGCTGGGCAATACCAATTGCAATAGGTGTTCCGATAACAGCAGCAGCATTGTTGGAGACAATATTGGTCAGGATCGCCATCAGCAGCATTAGCCCGCTAAGCTGAAGGGTCACTGATGAATCTGCTGTGAGACTGACAAATTGAGTCGCCATAGCATCGGCTGCACCGGTGCCGACCATCGCCGCTCCAAGCGCAAGGGATGCTGCAACGATTAACACAATTTGTGTATTCACCGCTTCACCCACATCGCGCCAACCCAGACATCCAGTAATGGTAAGCATCAATACGCCACACACTGACCCGATGGCAATGGGAAGAATACCCAATGCCGCCAAGGTCACTACCGCCACCATAATACCAAGCGCCAGCGGTGCTTTCCTGGAGTGAGGAATATCTGCAGTGCCATCCAGCACCAGAATCCTGCCCCCTTTCTTTAATTCACTAATTTTTTCACTGGCGCCTTGCACCAACAATACGTCACCAACCTGCAAGGGAATATTTGCCATTTCGGACATTAACTTTCGATTTTTAGAACCTACCCTATGCAGCGCCAGTGTGGCTAACTGATAGCGGTCAGCAAAACGTATATTAGCCAGAGTTCGCCCAAGAATGGGAGAGCCATAGGTGACAATGACTTCTGCAAGTTGTTGCCCTTCTGCTTGCAGAGGATGCTCTTCATCCACCCTGTTATCGCTATTATAAAGTTCAGCACCGAGCATTTTTTCGAAGCTCTTCAAATTGTCCGGTGTATCCCTGACCAGCAATTGGTCCCCTGCCTTTAATTTGATACTGCCGTGGGCTACAGACAGATATTCCGTGCCGGCTCTTTTAATAAATAACACATCAATGGCATTGTCAGTTTTCTCGATAGCTTCTTTTAAGGTAAGTCCGTCCGCCACACCTTCTTCATTAATAAAGAGTGCTGCAGAGAAAATCCTCGGTGATGAATCCTGCAATTCTGATTTTCTTTCCGGCAGGATATGAGGGGCAATCAACCAAAGATAGGCTATAGCCAAAGTACCCGTTATCGCAACCGGGGCCAGGAATTCAAACATGGAAAAGCTTTCCATCCCCATGCTGACCGCTACAGAGACCACCAGCAGATTGGTTGAGGTGCCAATAGTAGTCCCCATTCCGCCAATCAATGTGGCAAAGCCCATGGGCATCAAAATTCTGGAGGCTGGTGTATTGGTTTTCAGCGAAACACTGGTCAGGATCGGTAGCAGCAGTATTACGATAGGCACATTATTCACAAAAGCACTTAATACTGCGCCCACTACAAGGGTTAGCAGAAATGACAGTTGCGGGGAGACTTCCCAGAATCTGGCTAACAGACGTCCAACAGGTTCAAGTGCACCGGTACGCGCCATACCATGACCGATGATCATAAGCGCTGTTACTGCTACAAGGGCTTCGTGGCCAAAGCCGGAAAAGAAATCCACAGCATGCAGGGTTACCCCATCCCGGCTATAAGGAAACAGTTCAAAGCCTGCGGCAAGAATAGCCAACACAAACAGGCTGGACGTTTCGAGTGGAATTTTATCCCGGGTGAACAGGAACAATGCCACCACGGTAAGAAGCAGAACAGCTGCGGAATGAGGATTAAGGTTAAATTCTGCCAACATAAGTTTTGTATACTACTACTTATCGTTTTCTCATATTCTAGACCAAGCAAGAGCAATAAGGACACACTTAATTATGCCCGACTCTGTTGATTATCTTTTTGTTTATGGCACTTTGCGCAGTGACACCTATTCTGACAGTTATCGCCAGTTAATCGCGCCAGAATTCACCCTGATCAGCAGGGCAACAATACCTGGCAAACTCTATCTCATTGCAGATTACCCGGGTTTACTGCCTGCAGAAAAACTTACTGATCTCGTTGTGGGCGAAGTGTATTCATTTACTGGCAGTGAAATACAACTTGCAGACATTGATGACTACGAAGGCTGTGGGGTAAATTCACAACAGCCCCATTTATACAGACGGGTTAAGGAATCAGTTGCTTTACAAGACGGCACAACGATTTCGGCCTGGACCTATTTTTATAATTTTTCTATCAATGAAAATATGCTCATCAGGTCCGGGGATTTTCTTGATCCTGTTTAAGCAGCAAAAGCACTTTAATTAATGAGAGCACTTTCTTCCACAATCTTACTAATGTAGGCTTTGATTAATCGATGAATGAGGAATTAATAATGAAAAAAAGCAGCCTTTTACCATTAATCACAGCCTGTCTGTTCGCAGCTTTTTCCAGCCAGGTGTCCGCACATCACGCTTTTGCTACTGAATTTCAGGAAGCAGAAGGAGAAGTCTCCGGTGTTGTCACCAGAGTCTGGTGGACCAACCCGCATATCCGCTATGACGTGGACATGACTATGCCTGATGGCACTATTGAAAAATGGTCTTTGCACCCTCCTGGTAATCTGCCCACCTATCGCCGTGAAAACTGGACCAGGGAAACCATTGAGGCTGGGGATACTGTATTTGCCACTGGCAATCTGGGTCGCGGTGATGCTAAAAAACTCTATGCCACCTGTATCAATCTTGAGAGTGGCCGCCAGCTGGGCCGCTGTGTAAATCCCGGCTCTACTTCAGAAATCAGCGCTGATCCCACTATCGATCACACCATTACCGCTAATGATTATGAAGTAGATATCAGTGGTTTCTGGACAAATCGCTATAAGTTCCAGACTACCGTTGATGATTTTCAGCCCAAGCCAATGCCAATGACCTCGGCAAGCCGCGCTATCTATTCAGGCCGTGAGTTTGGCGATGACCATGTATTGCGCTGCCAACCTGCTGGTCTGCCGCGCATCTTTGGTTCGCCCTATTCGATGCAGGTCCTTGATGCCGGTACTCATTACCTGATGGTGTATTTGCAGGACAATACACCACGCTGGGTCTATATGGATGGCCGTGGCCCGTTGGCTGATCAACCCCTGACTTCAATGGGTTTTTCTGCCGGTCATTGGGAAGATCGCACCCTGGTTATTGAAACCACGCATTTAGCAGCGGGATGGCTGGATGGTTCCGGTTATCCCATGAGTGGTAGTGATGGCACGCGTATCGTGGAACGATGGAATATAGCTGAAAATGGCCTGACCATTGACCGCACCATGACTATTTATGACGACTATTACACGGCGCCACTAGTCAGAACCCGAGGCTCCCAGCGCGGTGATGCCAGGGAATTACTGGAAAGCCCGCCTTGCGACCCTTCGGTGTTTTTTAATGAAATGCTGGAACTGGGAAAACTGGAAGAAATATTGAATCCGCAATAAAAGACGGCGTTTACTAATAAAAAAGGGTGTCGATTGACACCCTTTTTTATTGGGAACTAAAAATAATTATGCCCGGGTCTTTCAGGAAGGCATTAATTTTCTGATCCTGGAAAAGAACAGGATACATTTACCCTTGTTTATAGACATTGGATCGGTGAGCAATTTTGATCACCAGCACAATCAGGACAGCATCCCTGACTTGATAAACGATTCTGAAGCTCCCTACTCTGGCACGATAACACTCTTTCCCGGCCAACTTGATGCAGCCATCACCCCGGGGATCTATTGATAGTTCCTCTATTCGTTTAAGTATGCGCTTTACATCCTGCCCGGATATTTTCCGAAAATCTTTTCTGACTGATTTCTTAAAACGGAGTTTATAACTTGCCATGCTTTTTCAGGTCATTAAGCATGGCTTCATAGGTCATGTCAGGCTCATTAATGCGCTCTGCTACCGCAGCAAGATCTTCCTGGTCCTCCAGCAGATGCTGACGTACCGCTTCGTCAACAAGTTCGGAAAGAGATTGCAAACTGGTTGCAGCTCTGACTTTCAACGCCTGGTGAATGACTGGATCGAAATAGATTGTCGCGCGCCTGGATAACTCACTCATTTATATTCCTCCTGTTCTTCAAAAGATTAAAGAAATTCGATGATGTCCAAATAAATTAGAATGGAGACAGTTTAGTGCTATAACGTTATAACGTCAAAACGCTGTTTTTCTTAATCCACCTCACACTGGTAAGGCAATATCTCTATATCTGGCCGCCACTTCCATAGCGAATAACCTTCCACTTTGAGCGTTTCGGTAAATGTGCCGGGATCAGAAATACTGATATCCATATGTAATTCAGTGCCATCATCGTTGAGATAAAAGCGTTCTTCAAAACTTACCGCCTCACTTTGGGGAATCCCTGCCAGTCCGCTGATATCAAACCAGGGATAGCTCACCCGCGCCGTATTCACCACCAAAGTCTTTCTACCCGCAAGCGCTGATGGCTCTTCTTCCCAGTGACCAATGGAATAGCCCAGTGGGGAAAAGGGTGTTGAATCCGGGATAGATGACTGATCCAGGTGAATTACTCTGCGCACATCAAAATATTCACCCTGCAACAAAATACTGTCGCCCTGATCAACAAAAGCGATGGGATGTGGACCTGTCGCCGTTATAACTCGCGGCATACCCAGTTCGGCACACTGCAGTGCAGGGTCATCATAATTATCAAGTTGCTCCCACACCTGGCGGGCGGTAAGAGTCAGTGGAGGATTGTCACTGAATGAAGGCCTGCTAGTACCATCCAGTGTCCAGGTTCTAAAAATACCCGTTGTCTGATTAGCCTTGCCGACTTCAGCTACCGCTGCCCAGTCGCCACCGCCAATAGGATTATCTGTCCAGCGCGGTCCGGCAAAACGTGTCAACAGCACTTCTTGTTCCCGGGAACTGTCCATTAACAGCACATTGGTGACCAGCATATGAGCAGCCCGGCGCGAAGACGCATAACCGGCTACTCTTACATTTTGTCCCATCTGAAACGTCCCCCTTGGCACGCCTCTGCGCAGGGTGCTTGCCAGGTCAGCTGCTTCCATTCGCCATGTTACTTGCTGGCCATTTTCATCAATTACATCGACCCACAAACCCACATGGGGGTTGCGCCAGATAACCCCAACAATCTCACCCTCAATTTCTGTAAAGGTACTGCGATCATATTCTGCATTGGAGTGATGAGCGAAAACCACAGCCGGGACATTGCTCAGGAAAATAACCAATAAAAAGCACATTAATGTTTTCATAGTTTTAAACTCTGCTTATTGAGCCGGTAAATCCATCGGTGCTTCCCGTCGCAGAAATTTCCAGACCCCGTCTTCGCGAATAAATTGATCATTGTAATGACCCAGTATGGTCAAGCCGGGATTACCGTTTTCATCCGGGGTAATGTAAATCCACTTGGTGAGCGCTGATGCCCTGTCACCTTCTATATCGATTTTGTCATTGGTTAGAATATGAAATGTCCCTGATCCCTCCGCTAAGGGATTATGACCAATCATCTCATCCATCAATTTAAATACGCCATCAGGCCCCTTTCCTGAACCCATACCACTTACCCACTCTCCTTCCCTGGCGAACAGATTGGCGAAAGTTCGATAATCTCTGTGATCATGGGCAGTCCCGTAGGCCAGAAGCAGGCTGCGGATTTCTTCCCGGTCTTCCAGCACCTGAATTCTCGCGGCCAGCGCAGTTACACTATCTTCAGCAGCCATAGCTGACTGGAATAATGTTGCAGCAATCAAAAAAGGCAAGATCAGCAGCAATCGGGTTTTAGGGCTATTGAGCATCTTTAGTCCTGTATAAATAATGTGTTTCCAGCAGAATACATTGTCGCTTTTTCAAGGTCTATGCTTACTGCAATGACACCTGTGGTTTAAATTCAGGTAAACTCGCGTTTTTCTTTTTAACCCGTTTTTGTATCAGGCTTTACATGAAAGACCTCACTCAGGGTTCTATTCCCCGCACTATCCTGACAATGGCCGCGCCTGTCGCTGCCGGCATGATATTCCAGACCCTGTACTTACTGGTGGACCTTTATTTTGTGTCCGCGCTTGGTGATGCCGCGATTGCCGGTGTGGGCGCTGCAGGCACCCTTTTTTTCATGGTTATGGCGCTCAGTCAGGTTCTGGGTGTGAGCTCTGTTGCCCTTATTTCACAGGCAGTAGGCCGTAAAGATCAGGATCAGGCAAACCTGGTTTTCAACCAGTCCATGGTCCTGGCAGGTTTATGTGCGGCAATTACGCTGATCTGTGGTTACACATTAGGTGATGCTTACATGAGCACCATTGCCGCTGGTGATGCCCAAAGCGAAGGGGTGACTTTTCTGTACTGGTTTTTACCGGGTATGGCGATGCAATTTGCCCTGATGGGGATGGGTTCCGCATTACGCGCAACCGGCATTGTGAAACCAACCATGGTGGTTCAGGTACTAACCATTATTCTGAATATTATCCTTGCCCCGGTATTAATTGCTGGCTGGGGTCCCGGCCCAGCTCTGGGTGTAATGGGCGCAGGTCTGGCTACCTCTATCTCGACGACTGTTGGGGTGTTATTACTGATTATTTATTTCATCAAGCTGGAAAAATACGTGTCCTTTAATTTCAGTTTGTGGAAACCGCAATTTCCTATCTGGGGCCGAATGCTCAATATCGGCCTGCCAGCTGGCGGCGAAATGTTATTGATGTTTGGCTATTTCGCCATGGTCTATTGGCTGATCCAGGATTTTGGCGAAACTGCCCAGGCCGGTTTCAGTATTGGCGGGCGTATCATGCAATCAATATTCATGCCTACCATGGCAATAGCTTTTGCTATTGGCCCTATTGCCGGACAAAATTTCGGAGCTGGCCATGGCGATCGTGTGAAGCAAACTTTTTCCAAGGGAATCTTGTTAAGTTCTATAGTCATGGTTGTGGTCACCGTAGTGCTTCAATTTCATCCCGAATTACTGGTGGCATTTTTTACTGATGAAGAAGAAGTCATTACCATTGGCGGTGAATTCCTTCAAATCATCTCTTGGAACTTTGTTGCCCAGGGTATTATTTTCACTTGCTCTGGAATGTTCCAGGGCCTGGGTAATACCAAGCCTGCCATGTTCAGCTCAGGCAGCCGTTTGCTTATTTTTGTTGTGCTTGCAGTCTGGGCCAGTAAACAGGAAGGCTTCACCATTAATCAGGTTTGGTATGTGTCCGTTCTTTCTGTTGCCGTGCAGGCCATAATCAGCGTTCTATTGTTACTAAAAGAGTTCAAGCTGAAACTCAAAAATCTGCAAGTACCAACGGCAGCAGAGAGTGTGCCAATCTAGGTTATTCGCGCCTTTGGCTGCGAATTAAATTCAATTTTTCCAGATGTAATTAATCACTATGCCCTTGCTCACCCTGAAAGAAGTTCACCTGGCCTATGGCACTCAAGTGCTGCTCGATAAAGAGGCTATGACAATAGACTCTGGCGACATCATCGGTCTGCTCGGGCGCAATGGCGTTGGCAAAACATCTCTGCTGAAAATCCTGCTTGGCGAAGTTAAACCGGACAGTGGCGAGCGCTGGCTAAGTCCTGGACTGCGTATTGCCACTTTAGAACAGGAACTGCCCTTTCAGGCTGAAGAAACAGTCTATGAATTTATTGCCGGCGGGCTTGATAATGTTGGACGCCTGTTAAGCGATTATCACCAGCTCACCGCAATGAGCGATGCCTCACTGGATATGAAAAAGCTGGAAAGACTTCAGCATGAAATAGATGCCATCGATGGCTGGAAAATTCAGCAAAAAGTGGAAACTGTTATTAGCCAGCTGGATCTCCCCACTGATTCTTTGATGTCCAGCCTTTCTGGCGGCTGGTCCCGGCGCGCTGCATTGGCCAGAGCATTGGTAGTAGAACCGGACATTCTTTTGTTAGATGAGCCGACTAACCATCTGGACATACCCGCTATCGAATGGCTGGAAAAATTCATGATGGAATTTCGCGGCGCCATAGTACTGATTACCCATGACCGAACCTTCCTGCAGAAAGTGGCCAACTGCATCATGGAACTTGATCGTGGACACCTTGTTTACTGGCAGCATGATTACCAGGGATTTTTAGTACACCGCGACCAGCAATTGGCAGCAGAAGCAAAAACCCATCATGAGTTTGATCGTAAAATGGCTAAGGAAGAGGTGTGGATTCGCCAGGGCATCAAAGCCAGGCGAACCCGTAATGAAGGCCGTGTTCGTGCCCTTGAAAAAATGCGCAGGGAATATAGCGAGCGCCGTAATGTTCAGGGCAATGCAAAAATGGCTCTGAACAAAAGTGATGCTTCCGGCAAAATTGTTGTGGAAGCGCTGGGGATCAGTCATGGCTATAAAGATAATCCGCTGATTAAGGATTTTTCCATCAATGTTATGCGTGGCGATCATATTGGCTTTATTGGCCCCAACGGTACAGGTAAAACAACACTGCTGAAAATCCTGCTGGGTAAACTAAAGCCAGATCATGGCGAGGTTAAAACCGGAACTAAAATTGAGATTGCCTATTTTGACCAACTTCGCGAACAACTTGATCTGGAAAAGACTGTTCAGGAAAACCTCGCCGCCGGCAGCGACTTTGTTGAAATTAATGGCCGCAATGTTCATGTCATTTCCTATTTGCAGGATTTTTTGTTTTCACCAGACCGTATCAGACAGCCAGTTAAATCGCTGTCAGGCGGCGAACAGAATCGTCTGATTCTCGCACGCCTGTTTAGCAGACCAGCTAATGTCCTGGTACTGGACGAACCCACCAACGATCTGGATATGGAAACACTGGAGTTACTGGAAGAGATTCTGCTGAAATTTGAAGGCACTTTGCTGCTGGTCAGCCATGACCGTGCCTTTCTCGATAACGTGGTCACCAGTTCAATCGTATTTGAAGGCAATGCGGTAGTGAATCATTACGTCGGGGGTTATCAGGACTGGGTAGACCACGGTGGTACTTTTAATACTGAACAAATTATTGAGGAAAAACCTGAGCCAGAAAAACAAACTCAGCTAAAACCAACTACCCAACAAGCAGTACAGCCCGTTAAACTGTCCTATAAACTGCAAAGGGAACTTGATCAACTGCCTGAACAGATTGAAAAAGCGGAAACAGAACTGGCACAATTGGAAGAAGCTATTTCACAGCCTGAATTTTATGAACAGGATCAAAAAACCATTGATGACACCATGAAAAAACTTGCTACCGCCCAAAAAGCCATGGAAATACTCTATGCGCGCTGGGAAGAAATCGAACAGGGCCAGCAATAAGTATGGGGCGCCCAGGTCTAAAAGCGTTAATAACTTTTTGGCTCACTATCGACTGTGCCCTATTCAGCAGCGTCAGTCACGCCCACGTAAAGTGGTTTCTTCCTGTTGAAGGCGAGATCATCTCTGCTTTTACTCCCTACGGATTGCTTGATGCTCCGGTATTGATTTGGTGTGTAGTCGCAGTGTTGATGATTGTTCTTTCGATAGTCCTTGATTCGAAACTGCCGATCCTGCCCTTGCTTGAAAATGTGCGTCAGGAATACCTGATGTATTTACTCAAACTTTGTACTGGTCTTTCTCTGCTAATGTCAGCCTATAGTGGTGTTATTTTTGCCCCACATCTACAGGCCAGTGCAGGCCTCGGTGATTTTCTGATCCTGCTAGAAGCGGTAATTGGCCTGTTATTTATTGCCAATTTCCATATTTTTGCCGCTACCGTCCTGCTTTTAATTTTGTTTATCAGTGTGATGCTTGTTTATGGCCTGGTCCCGGCGCTGGAATATCTGAATATTCTTGGTATTGCTTGCTGCCTGCAGCTATTTCATTTCCATCCTCTGAAACTCAGAACACAGCTTAAAGCCTATTCCATTGCCTCCCTACGAGTACTCACCGGTATTGCCGTGATCACTCTCGGGTTTTCTGAAAAACTGCTAAATCCGGAACTTGGTGAATTTTTTGTCAGCGCCTATCAATGGAATTTTATGGCCAACCTTGGAATGGAAAGTTTTACTGACCAGTTGTTTGTGTTTTCAGCAGGAGTGATGGAAGTGGTGTTTGGCATTATCCTGGTGCTTGGCACAACCACCAGAATTAATATCCTCGTCGTTTCCGGTTTTATGCTGGCGTCCAACATCACCTTTTTTGCCAGCAGAGAGTATAGTGAAGCCCTGACTGAAATTTTCGGCCATTTACCGATCATTGCTACAGCGATGATTCTGATATTTTTCGGCTCTGGAAATAAACTGAAGATCACCGAATTGTGGTCCAGAAAAGCTACCGATTTAAGTAAATTTGAATAAGCACCAACCCTCACAGGGTCCTGCTCACCATGACAGAATTTTTTATATTAGGACTTATTTTTCTGGTCATTTTTTTCGGTTTTTACTATTCATCATGGCGTGAAAAACGCATTCTGAACTTACCATTACCCCCACAATGGCTCGCCACCATTCACAAACAACTGCCATTTTTTGAAAAACTGCCCTCTTCCGAGCAACAACAATTAATAGATATGATTCGCCTGTTTATTGCCAACAAGAAATTCTATGGCTCTGGTGGCCTGGCAATGAATGATGAAATTCGGGTTACTGTTGCTGCGCAAGCTTGCCTTTTATTACTGAACCGCAAAACCGGCATTTACCCCAGACTCAAACATATTCTTGTTTATCCCTATGCCTTCAGAGCAGGCCATGACAAACGTAATCACGACGGAACTGTCAGCGACAAGTCTGTTGGCTTACTGGGTGAATCCTGGCACTACGGCAAAATTATTCTTTCCTGGGACGACATTAAAAAAGGCATCAGTAATTTCCATGATGGACATAATGTGATCCTGCATGAATTTTCACACCAGCTTGACAGTGAATCCGGATCGGCCAATGGCGCCCCGGTGCTGCATAGCAATAGCTATGCAGCCTGGGCAACAGTGTTGTCAAAAGAGTTCAAGAATCTCAATAAAGACTTTTCCCATCACCACAAATCTGTGATGGATCATTATGGCGCCACCAATCCGGCAGAGTTTTTTGCTGTAGCCACGGAAACCTTTTTTGAAAAACCTCGGGAATTAAATCATGAACATCCTGAGCTGTTTGATGTGCTCAGAAAATATTACGCTGTAGACCCTTCCAACTGGCAATAAGAGAATTAAATAAATTTAAAGTGAGTTTGAGAGACTGAATTCCAAAAAAAACCAGCCAATTGGCTGGTTTTTTTCAATATATTTTATTACTTGATCAGCATGGCATACAGTTCGTCTTTCAAATGAACCCGGCGCATTTTAGCCTCTTCTTCAGTCATCGCAGTTACTGGTGTAACTTCGTTCTCCATATTTTCGATTTCTTTTGTCAAGTGATGATACTCATCAAATAATTTTCT